>Ga0214921_10012332_pt1 | contig 10232 bp, 9 predicted proteins | sample LL1505_MetaG_FD_177992 | JGI IMG/M metagenome (GOLD analysis project Ga0214921, IMG submission 177992) | Freshwater microbial communities from Lake Lanier, Atlanta, Georgia, United States - LL-1505 | ecosystem: Environmental > Aquatic > Freshwater > Lake | place: USA: Georgia | collected 2015-05-28
TATTAAATCAATTGAGTTTAAGGGGTGTTCAAATGTTTCTGAAAGTTATTTTGAAGAAATTAAATTTAATTTATAGAATTGTTGCAATAATAATTGAAGGTGTGGGCATTGCTAAAATAAAATATTTTCGAAAATTAACCTATAAATAGTTGAAACTATGGAACTTGAAACAGCATTAGAAAGACCACATTTATTTTTAGCCAAAGATTTAATAAGTGATGATATTCCTCCATTAAAAACATCGGATACAGGAATGAAGGCACTTGCGTGGATGGATGAATTTCATGTAACGCATTTGCCAATTGTAAATCACACAGAGTTTTTAGGATTAATTTCAGAAACTGATGTACTTGATTTGAATAATCCACGCGAGCCAATTGGAGCTCACTCACTTGCTCTTAACAATCCATTTGTGAGAGATTATCAACACTTTTATGATGTACTTAAAGTAATATCTACTTTGAAATTAACTTTAATACCTGTGCTAGATGACAAAGATAAATACCTTGGCATTATTACTTTATCAAAATTGATTAGTGAGTTGGCCAACATGGCATCAATAAAAGAACCTGGAGGCCTAATTGTTTTGGAATTAAATATTCATGATTACTCTCTTTCCGAAATATCTCGAATTGTTGAGAGTAACGATTGTAAAATTCTTAGTTTATATATTTCATCTCCTATTGATTCTACAAAACTTGAAGTTACGTTAAAAATTAATAGAACCGATTTATCAGCGGTAATTCAAACGTTTGAAAGATTTAATTACAACTTGAAAGCATCATTTCACGAAAGTATACAAAGCAATGACTTGGATGAACGATACGATGGTTTGATGAATTTTTTGGATTTGTAATTATTATCCTTGATGATGGAATAACTTTTTATATTAAAAAAATATTACTTTAGTAAAAACATACAATATTGAAGTTAATTAAATTAAATTTTCCTGATTACGAATTCAGTTTTAAATCGGTAAACAAACAGAAATATGTTTTCGATAGATTTAGGAAGAAATACGTAACGCTTACACCTGAAGAATGGGTACGGCAGAACTTGGCTAACTATTTGAGTCTTCAGAAAAAATGCCCAGAATCATTGTTGGCTTTAGAAGTTGGATTAGAAGTTAACACTTTAAAAAAACGTTGCGACTTATTATTGTATGACCGCTTTGGAAAACCCTTATTGATTGCAGAATGTAAAGCACCCAACGTAAAAATAAACCAAGAGGTTTTTGACCAAATTTCGATTTACAACTTGACTTTAAAAGTCCCCTACCTGATAGTTACCAATGGCTTACAACATTATTTTTGCAAAATTGATGTTAATAAAAAAGAGTTTGGTTTCTTTGATGTGATACCTGAATATGGTTTACTTATTAATTTGCCTGAGTAACCTTAAGGATAATTTCTTTACTTAGATAGTGAACAATTAATTGTAAATTCTTCATAACCTTATCCATCAATAAAAGAGATAGCTATCAATTATTTCACCTCACAAATTTTATCGTCCTTGCCCATTGCTAGTAATAATTAAGTAGAAAATATAAGTAAGCAAATTTCTCTATTCAGAAAATAGGTTAAGCAATTGTGATTATTTAAATAGTTACCTTTTTTGTTATCTTGGAAATAAAATTTCAAAGGCTGCCAGCGACATATTTCTGCGACAATAACATAAAAGGTTTTTGAGCATGTGTTTCTGTTTTAAAAACAGCGAAAATTATTATCAACAACTATTTTAATTGTTGATAGTTTCTGTTTTTCTAATTAGAGAAAACAATTGGCAATAAGACAAAATTTACTTGGAAGCTTTATTGGCAGCAACAATGTATTGTTCTAAGGCCATTGTCATTGAAGGAGCTTTAGGTGTAGGAGCTAAAATATCTATTCTTAAACCTGCTTCTTCAACCGCTTTAGCTGTTGTTGCACCAAATGCTGCAATGCGTGTTTCTTTTTGTTTGAACTTAGGGAAATTTTGGAACAATGATTTAATACCAGCAGGACTGAAGAAAACTAAAACATCATAGTTTACCTTTGCTAAATCAGAAATATCGCTGCAAACAGTACGATAAATCATTGCTTTAGTATAATTAATACCAGCAGCATCTAATAATTCTGGACCTTCTTCTTTTGCAATATCCGAACAAGGAAGTAAAAATTTTTCTTCTCCGTGTTTCTTTATAATATCCATCATATCGCCAAATGTAGAACGGCCATGGAATATTTTTCGCTTGCGGTATTGAACATATTTTTGAAGATAATATGCAGTGCTTTCTGAAACACAAAAATATTTCATGGTTTCGGGCACTGCAAAACGCATTTCAATACACATCCTAAAAAAATGGTCGGCAGCATTGCGGCTGGTAAATATAATCGCCGAAAAATCAGCAATGTTTATTCGTTCCTTTCTAAACTCAATGGCAGGCACTCCCTCAACGTGAATAAATGGCCTAAAATCGATGTTTACATTCAACTTCTTTTGTAAGTCAAAGTATGGCGACTTGTCACCTTCTGGCTTTGGTTGTGTAACTAAAATAGTTTTTACTTTACTCATACTTTAATTAACCCATTTGAAATTTTTTATCCCAACATTAGTTTGATTATAAATACTAGGGGCAAAATTTCAAGGGTGCAAAAGTATAAAAATAAATATATCGCCGAAATGTTCTTATTATTATTTCCAATGAGTATTCCTCTTATTATTCTATATAGATAAATACCTAAAATTAAAACCACACCAAAAGCAAGTAAAAACTTGGTATAAATGCTTATGCTAAAGAACAAACAGAAACATAAAAAAAACAATCCTAAACCTAAAAACTGATTGATAAGTATGATGTTAAATACATATTCACTTACTTGTTTTTCAGTTTTAAAAATATATCCAACTATGTAATTAAGTAAGATTTTAATTACAAAAAAAGAGAATACTGCCAGACAAGTAAGCAAAAACTGAATAACGGGTCCATTAAATGGTTTGTAAAAATTATTCACTTCATTGAACTTATAGGCTAATAATGAAATAGAAAATAGATAAATACAACTCAAAACAATTGATAAACGTTGAGTTTGAGAATTGTCTTCGCGCATTAACTGACTTGTAAATCGTTGTAAGAAAAATGCTTTGGCAAATAAATTGAACCTTTTTATGTAATAGAAATTGGCTATAGCCAACATCGAAAATCCAATTAAGAAAATAGAGAATGACCAGTTATTATGATGCTGGGCTTTAAATATTGGGTTAATAAATTTAATGCTTAGGTCATGCTTTGCAAAAATACTTGGTACAAACTTTTGTTTTACTTCATTTAATGATATTGGTTCTTTAACAACAAAATATATGGGTGGTTTTAACGTGTCGGTAATTGAAACTTTAGTCTGGAGAATTGAATCGTTTTTAATACTGAAAATTGTTTTACCCAACAAACTGTCATCAACCCAACTTTTAGGTTCTGACTTTGGCGTTACATAATCATCATTATCTTTTGCATCAAATGATTTTAATTGCGCACTATCAATTAAAGTATAATGTATATTTTTGCCAGCCATATTTTGATGCAAATTTATCTTTATTCATCCTCAAAAAAATATTTAAATGAAATTTTTATTAAAACTTATTGTTTCTACACTTGCAATTATATTAGTGTCGTATTTCATGAAAGATGAAATACATTTTACTGAACCAACTGATTACCTTGTTGTTGCTATGGTATTAGCTTTTTTAAATGCAGTTGTAAAACCAATACTTGTTTTCTTTACTATTCCACTTACCATCTTTTCATTAGGATTATTCTTGCTTGTCATTAATGCAATGATAATTTTAATCACTGACCATTTTGTAGAAGGTTTTAAAGTTGACGGATTTTGGATAGCCTTAAAGTTTAGTATTTTACTTTCGCTAACCACATCAATACTTGATTTCTTTGCCAAGGATAGAAAAAGAGATGAGTAAATATGAAACATAATTTTACCACATCGGCCATATAATTAATGTTGCTCTTTATGATATTTCTTCTTCATTGATATATGCGAAAAAAAAATGGATTTGAATAAATTTACCGCAGGATTCAGGATAATGTAAATTATGCCATTGAATTTAATGTAGCAATTCTATCTTTAAAAACTATTGAAAATATTTAAGTATAATTTCTTTTTACTTTAGTAAGAAAAGCAAATTTTGATTTGGTATTTTATTTCAAATTAGACATGAAAACTATATCATAAGAAGCGAGGAACTAATTGTTACCATATACCAAGATAAAATGACTAAGGAAATCTAAAATTGATTATCAAATTGGCAACCCGCGAAGTTTTATAAATTAAATACATACTCTGAAAAATATTAATTTACTACTTGGAAATCTATGTTTTTTTTTGAAAGGTTCAAAACGAGGAGTATTGAAATTTAGAACAAAAAAAAGGGTAAGCTACTTTTATCGCACCGCTCAACTACTTGTCCTTGCTACATTCCTGTCCTGGGGAATTTCAGCAGGAGCTGGTCGTAAAAGACTTACCCGCTACAAATGTAAATAAGCAATACGTATATGCAAGGAAAAATCATTTTTACATATGATTTTTTTTACAACCATACTAAAACTAAGGTATTAGTTAGTTGTAAACTTAATTTGGACAAGTAATATTTATTTGAACCGTGAAAAACTAATTGTTTTTTTGCAGTTATTAAAGTTGTTTTATTGTACAACAAAAAATAAAGTGTGCAAATAAAATTTTAATTAAGATGTAATAAGTGAAACCTTAACTGTGAATATTACTTTTGTTTCAAAACTTGCAAGTTGGTTAGGTGAGTTGGAAAATAATTGTAATCAATTAAAGAATATAAAAATCAGAAACAAATGGCAATAGATGATATACAATTAACCCAAATACTTAGCGCCAAGTATTTTCGCACATATTTTATTGCACTGCTTGCATTATTATTAAATATCAATACTGTAAAATCACAAACTTGGAATTGGCAAAATCCATTGCCACAAGGCCATACCCTGAATTCTGTATATTTTGTAAATGCAACCATTGGTTATTCGGTTGGGTTTAATGGCGTAATATTAAAAACCACTGATGGTGGTGTAAGTTGGATAACCCAAAATAGTGGAACTACTAGTTTTTTGTCATCTGTTCATTTTTCTGATGCTGATACTGGATATGTCGTTGGCTCATCATACACATTGTTAAAAACAACAAATGGAGGAAATAACTGGTTTCCTATTACCATTACAGCGCCTTCATTAAGTTCAGTTTTTTTTACAAGTGGCAGTATAGGCTATACAGTAGGGTCTAACGGAAATTCAGGGACAATTAGAAAAACTACCGACGGCGGATTAACTTGGATCATACAAAATACAGGCACAGTTACCTATTACAATTCAGTTTATTTTTGCAATGATAGTACAGGATTTGTTGTAGGCGGCGGCGGTAAAATATTAAAAACTACCAATGGAGGAAGCACATGGACAACACAAACTAGCGTAGCAACAACTAATTTACTTTCGGTTTATTTTACAGATGCCAATAATGGCTATATAGGCGATTATGGTAGAATATTAAGAACAACAAACGGTGGTGCCACCTGGACATACCTTAATTTTTTTCAGGCATATGAGTTATATTCTATAAATTTTCCTGATAGTGCAACTGGCTATGCGGTGGGGCGTACAGGCAAAATACTAAAAACTACAAATGCTGGAGTTAGTTGGACATATCTAAACAGTGGAACCTCCATCAACTTAAGGTCGGTAAATTTTACTGATATAAATAATGGATATGCAGTAGGCGAAAGTGGAATAATACTCAAAACAATTAATGGAGGCCTTAATTGGAGTCCATTTACAAACATAGCAAATTTTGCAAGTTTAAATGATGCAAGTTTCCCTGAAGCTTGTCAAGGATATGCAGTAGGCAATCAAGGTAAAATTTTGAAATCCAACAATGGCGGTACCAATTGGAGTGTGCTGAACAGTGGTATAAATAATAATTTAAATTCAGTATTTTTTACGGATAATAATATTGGTTATGCTGTTGCTGATTCAGGAAAAATTATAAAAACTATTGATGGAGGAACTAGTTGGATTTTACAAAATAGTGGATTAACTTTTGCCTTAAATGGAATACATTTTACCAATATCGATACAGGTTATTGTGTAGGCGTTGCAGGTAAAATAATTAAAACCGTAGATGGTGGTGCTAACTGGGTTTTACAAAATAGTGGTGTAAGTGAGAATTTAACTTCGATTTTTTTTGTTGATAGAAATCTTGGATTTGCAGTAGGTGGTTCTGGTAGGGTATTAAAAACAATTGATGGTGGTGCAACTTGGGCTGTTAAATATAGCGCAACTACTCTCGATTTAAAAGCAGTTTACTTCCCAACAGCTTCAATTGGCTATATTGCAGGTGTATCAGGGCATATAAGAAAAACAATTAATGGCGGTTCAAGTTGGACGCAACTAACAAACAATATTAATTTTGTTATTACCTCACTAGCTTTTCTAGATGCCAACAAGGGTTATGCAGTAGGTTATGATTATAGTGATAATGGCCTTATATATACTACCACAAATGGAGGAACTAATTGGAGCTTTGAATCATTACCATCAAACAATGATTTAAAATCGGTAAATTTTGCTGATTCAAACACTGTGTATGTTGTTGGAAATAATGGAACAATATTAAAATCAATATTAGGTGATATAACCGCAATCAACAATGGGCCTTTGTGCGAAGGTTCTCCTATTAACCTTTCGGCTTCTGCGCTTCCAGGTGCAATATATAATTGGATAGGGCCAAACGGTTTTATTTCAACCCAGCAAAATCCTATTGTAAATACTAATTCTACTATTGATATGAGTGGTGTTTATACTATAACTTCTGCAATAAATGCCTGCACAAACTTAAGCGCAACAACCACCTTAATAGTGAACACAATTCCTTTAGCTCCTACTGCTACGACTAATGGCCCAGTTGATGTTGGTGATACACTAACACTAACTGCTTCAACAATTACAGGCGCTACTTATTCATGGGATGGTCCTAATGGATTTACTTCATCACTACAAAATCCAATTGTAAGCACAAATACAACGCTTGGAATGGCAGGCAATTATCATGTAAGCTTAACTTTAAATGGCTGCAGCAGTGCATTAGAAAACACTTTAGTGGTGGTAAATTCAACAGTTGATGCTGATGATGAACTAAATAAATCTGCAATAAATATTTTCCCGAATCCTGCCTTAGATTTTATAACTGTTGATTTTTCAGAAATAGAATCCAAAAAACAAAAATTAAATATGCAAGTGTATAATTCCACTGGAGCTTGCGTTATGCAAATTGATTTGACAAATGAAAAAACTTTAATTGATATTATTTCTCTAACCAGCGGACTTTATATAATTAAATTTATTTGTGATTATGAAACATATCAGGAATTATTTATAAAGTACTAAATTATTGCTCACTTATAGATTTCATGTATGACATTATTTTAAAAATTAAATTATTTAATGAATTATATTCAAACTTAAAATCTGTAAGTTCATTTTAAATACTCAATTACCAAATCTAAACTTGATTAAAAAATAAAGGTATCTCAAGCAAAACTTATTGGTTAGGATTATTAAACACAAATCAAGGTGACTTATATAGTTTTAGTAATGTTGACTTTTTATATTAATAACCGCAATCAATTATTTTTTTATGGGCCTAAAGACCATATGATCCAAACTTTTTCATTATAAACAATAAGTGTTTAATTAACCAAAACTAAATTTTAGTTTAAGAAAATATTGTTTAATTGATTAGTATTGCCAACAAAATTTAATTAAACATAAGAAAACCGTACTAATAAAAATCATCTTAATGCATCACAAAAATTAGTTCAAAATATTTTTTGCTAATTAAAAAATACATTTATATTTGCGCCCCGCTAAAAAAACATAATTCAATATATTGGGAAATGAAAGTAAGAGCATCAATTAAGAAAAGAAGTGTAGATTGCAAGATTGTGCGCCGAAAAGGAGTATTATTTGTTATCAACAAAAAGAACCCTAAGTTTAAACAACGTCAAGGTTAATCAGTAAGAAATTTAATACAAATATTATATGGCAAGGATTGCTGGTATAGATTTACCTAAAAATAAGCGTGGAGAAATTGGTTTAACATATATCTATGGTATTGGCCGTAGTAAAGCGCAACAAATTTTGACAGAAGCTGGAGTTAACTGGAACACAAAAGTTACTGATTGGAATGATGATGAGTTGAACAAAATCCGTTCTATCATATCTGACAATGTAAAAGTTGAAGGTGCTTTGCGTAGCGAGGTTCAATTATCTATCAAGCGATTGATGGATATTGGCAGTTATCGAGGTATTCGTCATCGTTTAGGTTTACCATTGCGTGGACAAGGAACCAAAAATAATGCTCGCACACGTAAGGGCAAAAAGAAAACAGTTGCTAACAAGAAAAAAGTAACTAAATAATTTTAGTAATTAAATAAGATGGCTAAACAACAAGTTGCTGGTAAATCAGCAAAAACAACCAAAAAAAGAGTTGTAAAGGTAGAAGCAAGTGGTGAAGCACACATTAGTGCTACCTTCAATAACATTATTATATCATTAACTAACCATAGTGGTGAAGTTATTAGCTGGTCATCAGCTGGTAAAATGGGTTTTAAAGGATCTAAAAAGAATACTCCATATGCAGCTCAGTTGGCTGCTGGCGATTGTGGTAAAGTTGCTCATGATGCAGGATTACGTAAGGTAAAAGTTTTTGTTAAAGGACCAGGTGCTGGTCGTGAATCAGCAATTCGTACTTTAAACCAAACAGGTATAGAAATTTCCGAAATTATGGATATTACACCAATGCCACACAATGGCTGTCGTCCTCCAAAAAGAAGAAGAGTTTAACATAAATGTTGAATGTTGAATGTTGAATTATGAATGATTTAGCAGTCAGCATTAATTTAAAATTCAAAATTTAAAATTCAAAATTACTAAGAAATGGCACGTTATACAGGTCCAAAATCAAGAATAGCACGTAAGTTCAGAGAACCAATATTTGGCCCTGACAAAGCATTAGAAAAAAAGAACTATCCTCCAGGCCAACATGGTTTGGCTAAAAAGCGTATGAAGCAATCTGAATACGCAGTTCAGTTACAAGAAAAACAGAAAGCAAAATATACTTACGGTATTTTAGAAAAACAATTTGCAATTACATTTGAGCGTGCTACACGTGCGCATGGTGTAACTGGAGAGGTTTTAATACAATTAATTGAGTGTCGCTTAGACAACGTTGTTTATCGTTTAGGTATATCACCAACTCGCAGCGGTGCTCGTCAATTGGTAGGACACCGTCACATTACAGTAAACGGTAAAGTGGTTAATATTGCTTCATACCATGTAAATGTAGGTGATATTATAGCAATTCGTGAAAAATCTAAAAGTTTAGAGACTATTGCAAATTCAATTGCATCAAACAGAAAGCAATATCCTTGGTTAGACTGGAATTCACAATCAAATGAAGGTAAATTGGTTACAGTGCCACAAAGAGCTGATATTCCTGAAAACATAAAGGAGCAGTTAATTGTAGAACTTTACTCAAGATAATAATTAGTTTGCCTTACTTTTCGCGAAAAACAAAAATATTTCTAAAACTAAAAATTAAAACAAATGTCAATTATAGCTTTTCAAAAACCTGACAAGGTTATTATGCTAAATTCTAGTGAGATTGAAGGTCAATTTGAGTTTCGTCCATTAGAGCCTGGTTATGGTATCACAATAGGAAATGCCTTGCGCAGAATACTTTTAAACTCTTTAGAGGGTTTTGCTATTACATCAGTAAAAATTGATGGTGTTAACCATGAGTTTTCTACAATGAAAGGTGTAGTTGAAGATATGACAGAAATTATCTTGAACTTAAAGCAAGTTAGATTCAAACGTCAGATTGATGGTTTCGAGAATGAAAGAGTTATCTTAAACATAACTGGTAAAAACACTTTAACTGCAGGTGATTTAGGTAAACAAATGAGTGGTTTTCAAGTTTTGAATCCTGATTTGATTATCTGTAACATGGAGCCAAGTGTTAAATTGAAAATTGAAGTAATGGTTGAAAAAGGACGCGGTTATGTTCCTGCAGAGGAAAATAAAAGCCCTAACGGTGCTATTAATTTAATTCCGATTGACGCTATTTATACTCCTATAAAGAATGTAAAATACAGAATAGAGA
>Ga0214921_10012334_pt1 | contig 10230 bp, 5 predicted proteins | sample LL1505_MetaG_FD_177992 | JGI IMG/M metagenome (GOLD analysis project Ga0214921, IMG submission 177992) | Freshwater microbial communities from Lake Lanier, Atlanta, Georgia, United States - LL-1505 | ecosystem: Environmental > Aquatic > Freshwater > Lake | place: USA: Georgia | collected 2015-05-28
AAAGAAAAGCCTTTGGAATGAAATAGGACGCTAGCGCAGAGAAAATAATCAAATAAGCGAAGAGCGCCGGAGCTATTCGCACAAACCTTCGTCTATAAAATCCAGTGAAGAAACTAAAGACTGATTTAGGTGCTCTCTCTAAAAGAGACTTAGTAATAACAAAACCTGAAATAGCAAAGAAGATATCAACACCAACAAAGCCACCTGGTAGGAAAGAAGTGTTTAGGTGGTAGACAATCACTACCCAGACAGCAAGTGCCCGAAGAGAGTCGATCCCAAGGACGTGCCCAGGCTCGGATACTTTTTGATTGCTAATTGACAACTAATCCACCTAATTCGAGAACTTTTTAAGCCTACTTGCCAATCCCCTGATACCCCTTGAAGCAAAGGTAGAACTACTACTTGACCAAGTGCTCCCAGTGCTTCACTACAGCATCCATGAATAGTTCAGGCTGTTCTTCTTGAGGCAGGTGGGTGGTCTTATCAATAATCTCAATGTGCGAACCAGCAATTAGCTTCTGCAACTCAACAGCGTCTTTAGCTGGCACTACTTCGTCATACTTACCGGTAATAACAAGAGTTGGAAGAGTCAACTGAGAAAGGTTGTCTTTCAACTGGTTATCTCTAGGAGCATTGGTGAAATCCCAGAACGCCTGCTCCCAACCTTTGATCTTTAGTGGTTGGTGATAACCGTCATAAACAGCTTGAGTTAGCTTGCTTTGGTCGTAGTAACTCTTTCTTAAGAGATCATCTCCAGAGGTTGCAATACTGCTCACCAAAATTGGACCAAGCTTCTGCATCTGCGGTAACGCAAAGAACCAACCAAAACCACTAGTGCCTCCACCGGTAGTCAAAATGGCGGCATCGACAAGAATCAATGCAGAAACTTTTGACAGATTCAATCTCGTGTATTCAGCTGCTAACTGTCCTCCTGCAGAGTGACCAACCAAGACAACCTGTCTACTGGCACCATACTTAGCAATCAACGCATCAAGAATCTCAAAGTTTCCTTCGAAGCCATAAGGATTAGTTCCCACCCAAGAAGTTTTACGTTCAGTAAAACCAAAAGCTGGTCGATCATATGAAATAACCTCACCGAGCTTGCTCAGTGGCTCTTGAACATTCCGCCAGCTAAAAGTACTGGCACCAAAGCCATGCATCAGAACAATTAGGGGTGCATCGCTACCGACACCAGAATACGGCGTTACCTCAACTCGAACACTGACATCCGCTAACTCAACAAACTCTGCACCAGGAGCAGCCTGCGCTGCGGTCAGAGTGCCAGAAGAATTGAAAGGAATGAGGAAAGGAACGATCAGAAACGCCAACACCCCAGCTAGGAGCGCTCTGGTCATAAACCTTCTAAACCTCTTCATGCCCAAAGCCTACTAACAGGTCCCCTGCTAGGGCTGAGGCACTGCCTCCCCTAGAAGCATTGGGAGGTCTCAAGTCATTGAACTAAAGCGCCCTCGGTAGGAATCGAACCTACGACCAAGAGATTAGAAGGCTCTTGCTCTATCCACTGAGCTACGAAGGCTTGTTTGTAGCAGATACTAGTTTAGTTGTGAAACTGCTACTCGTAATTCTGTTAGTTAGTTCGGATGCTTACAACGCCGACTGATCCAAACCTGGTTGGGTTCTTCCAGCTCAACTGAGGTCCGCTCTTAGCAGCAGCTAGGTGAATGGTTAGTCCCTTTGACATTGATTGTGAGTCGATAGGAAGAACAACTTCCTTGTTTCTCATGTCTCCGCTGGCCCAGTTAACTGTCGCCTGGCTACCTGCAGATGTAGTGACTGTAACCTGCTGGCTACCGCCACTCAATCTGGTGTCACAGCTTCTCAGCTGTAGACGGATAGATCCGTATGCTCTTCCTAAGTTCATCGGCATGATGGTCAACGATGCGTTGTTGCCCTTCACCCAAGTAGCTTCTGGTTGCTTTTCCATGTCTCTTGAGAATCCAATGTCGAACTTACGATCAAAGTCTTTGACTCCGTGGGCAGCCCAGAGCAGCTCTTCAACACCCGGTCTTGAGTTATTCTTCAACTCTTCGATTTCCTTGGCAGGGAAAGTTGCTAGAAGTTTTTCGTAATCAAACTTAGGGAGCTCAGGTGGGTTCATCTTTAGTGCTTCACCCAGGTTTGCTGCAGCCTTGATTCCGTAACGACCAGTTCCGGCGTAGTAATCCAAATACTTGAAGTGACCTTCTTTACCTGGTGAGTCAAGCCAGATTGCAGGAATACCAAGGCTTTCAGCAAAGATGATTCCGTGAAGAGATGAAGAGTAAACAATCTCTGCGCCAATCATCTGTTTTAGAACAGTGAGTGGATCGTTGTCAGCAGAGATGAAGCTATTCATCATTTCGTGGTGCCAACGCTTAAAGACAATCTCGTCTCTAAAGTGAGGAAGAATTCTGATCTTGCCTCTGGACTGGTTAGCGCTAGCTGACTGCTTCTTTACTTCATTAGCCCACAGGTATTGCATTAGAACACCTGGATCAAACATTTCTGTAACGCGGCTGGTGTCCCAACCAGCTTTCTTTAGAACATCTAGAGTCATCGGACCTCTAACAGCGGTGACCAAGATATCTCCACCTGGGTGATTATCTAGAGCGTTCTCTGACTTCAGCCCTGATCCCCAAACGATATCTCCACTGTTTGCTCGGTGTAAAACAGAACCGATGGCGAGAAGTTTTCTTTCACCAGGAAGATTAGGTCGAGGCTTTGCCCCGGTTAGCCTTGCAACGAGTTGCTCTGAAGCCTCGTCACCAAAGTTTCCAGATTGGAATCTACCGTTGTGAATACCCGGGCTCATTACATGATCAAATGCTTGCCACCAGAACAGTGGAAGCTTCGGTGAAATAGCCTGAGCTTCAAATCCCTTGATTGTAGATGTCTCAACTGAACCAACAGGTTTAATCTTTGGTTGCAGAGTTGCTTTGACAGGAGACATTCCACCTTCGAGGTGAGAAAGGTTTCCTGTTGCAACAAAACAGTGTGAGTCATTGAAACCACCGCTGATTACGAACTTATCTCCGGTAACTGCAAAACCGGTTGGGTAGACAACCCAAGATGTGGTTGGGTTCAGGTCGGTTGCTCTGCTGTCTGGGAAACCGTGTGCACCTGGATCGCTGTGAGGATCAAATCCTAGATCAAGCGGGTGAGGTAATTCGCTAACAGGAGCGTAAGGGTATGTTGCTGAGAATTCGTAAACAGCTGGAACATACTCAACTCCGCCAGGCATGTTGTATCGAGAGTGAACAATGTTTAGGAATCTGTCACCAACCTGAATTGGCTGCGCTCCACCTCTTAGCGCTCCAAAGATTTGACTGTACTTAGACTTCCAAGAAGTTAAGTTGTCCATGTCACATAGAACTTCAGTCGCAGATGAATCTAGATCGACTTTCAAGATGCGGTGAGGGTTAGCAGAGTAAACACCCCAGATCTGACCTTCAGCTTCAAAGAGAGCCCAGTTCTTCTCTGTTTTTCTTCTAGCTGCTCTAAGGACTAGCTCTCTAGCAGGTTCAATAGGTAAACCAGTTTCACTCGAGACTTTGACAAGGAACTGCTGGTTTGGCTCATTTGCAGTGTGCCCGTTATTCCAAATCATGTAGGTGTCACCGCGGAGGGTAAAGAGTCTTGGGTCAGCAAACCAGTCTTTGCTCTGCTCAGAGATGTCCTCAGAGGCAAAGCTTAAGTGGTCCGAGAATGGCTGTGCAGATCCTGAAACTACGTTGAGGTCTTTATCGAGAATGCAGGTTGCGATTCTTCGCTTTAGGTCAATTCCGCTAACAAAGCGGTATGCAGCAAGGTAGTTCTCCCCTAGACCAACCAGTGCCATGTTGAAGACACTCAAGGTGCCGTCGGCTAGTGATTTCCATTGTGCTGGGACTAGAGCTTCGGACTCAATAGACCTAAAAGAAACTTGGTTCAACGAATTACTCCACTCCAGATGTGGTTCAAGTCTACCGAGAGGCTGCTTCAAATGGCCTCTGGCTGAGGCTCAAGAGGGTATCGCAGGGCACCTAAGTGTTAGCCAGGTTTAGCTGTTGGTCTGGATTGCCGAGAAAATGGGTGGATAGACTCGAAATAACTACCTAGAGCGGTTATTATTTACCTAGGTAAATAAATACAACCAGTTGGAGATTAGATGTTTCGCCTTGCCAAATTAAGCCTTGCTAACCGTTCGGTTATTGCCCTTTTCACAGTGATCCTCTCTGTCTTTGGGTTCATTTCCGTTGGACAACTAAAGCAAGAGCTCTTCCCTTCTCTTGAGTTCCCTCAGGCAGCGATCGTAACCACCTACCCAGGTGCATCTCCTGAGGTGGTTGATTCACAGATCAGTCGTGTGATCGAGAACTCAGTGGCAAACCTAGAAGGTGTCACCACTACTTCTTCAACTAGCCAGAGCGGTATCTCAACTGTTCGTGTTGAGTTTGAGTACGGCAATACCTCAGCTAAGGTTTCTGAACTTCTAAACAACGCTGTTGACTCAGTGAAGTCAACTCTTCCTAGCGAAGCCAAGCCAAATGTAATCGCAGGTGGGTTAGGTGGCATCCCGGTAGTTGTTCTCAGCGTTGCTTCAGACACTGGTGACAATGCAGAAATTGGAAAGATCCTCCCTAGCGTTGCTGATCAACTCTTCAATAAAGTCAATGGAGTTAAAGATGTTCAGGTAGTTGGAATCCGTGATTATCAAATCAACCTAACACTTCGCCCGCAGGTTCTTGCAGCCAACGGGTTAACTGCCCAGTCCATCACTACAGCTCTGAAAACCAACGGTTTTGTTTTCCCAGCTGGAATTCTTGAAGATAAAGAAGGGCAGATCACCGTCGAGGTTGGAACCCCAGTTGAATCTGTTGAAGCTCTGAAGTCGCTCCCGCTTCAGTCAGCAATTCCTGGCGCAAGAGTGCTGACAATTGGTGATGTTGCAACCGTGAAATATGATTTAGCTCCTGTTGCTTCAATTTCAAGAGTCGATGGAAAACCATCTCTTGCTATCTCAATTACCAAGACTCAAGAAGGTAACACTGTTTCAATCTCTAAGGCAATCAAGCCTTTGGAAGAAGAGCTAAAGACCAAACTTGGTGGCAATGTCACAATCAAGGAAACATTCAACCAAGCACCATTCGTTGAGAAGTCAATTGATGACCTTATCCACGAAGGAGAGCTAGGTCTTCTCTTTGCCGTCATCATCATTCTTATCTTCCTCAGATCATGGCGTTCAACCCTTGTGACAGCAATCTCTATTCCGACTTCACTTCTAGTGACCTTTATCGGTCTTGCTGGTTTCGGATACTCACTTAACCTCTTCACACTTAGCGCTCTAACGATTGCTATCGGTCGTGTGGTGGATGACTCCATTGTGGTTATTGAAAACATCAACCGGCACCTTTCCTACGGTGAGAAGAAGATGGAAGCGATCATCAACTCGGTCAAGGAAGTCTCTGGTGCCGTTACAGCAGCTACATTGACAACAGTTGCAGTATTCCTACCTATCGCAGGAGTTGGCGGTCTAGTTGGTCAGTTGTTCAGACCATTCGCACTTACCTTCTCACTAGCTCTTATAGCTTCACTGTTTGTCTCTCTAACCATCGTTCCGGTTATTGCTACCTGGTTCCTAAAGGCCCCAGCAGTTGAGGCGACACTGACCGAGGCCGCAGCTAAGAAGCTTGCCGCCAAGGTCCGTGCTGAAGAAGAAGAGAAGGAGCGCAAGTCACTGCTACAGCGTGCTTACCTGCCTGTTCTGAAGACAACTCAAAAGCGTCCGGTAATTACTTTGGTTGCTGCATTCCTAATCTTGATCTTCACTTTTGGTTTGGTGCCTTTCATCAAGACCAACTTCATTGGTAGCTCAGGCTCAACAAGCTTCAGCCTTGAGCAGACTTTGCCTTCAGGTGCAACTCTGGAAGAGAAGCTCATTGCTGCTGAAGGCACTGAGAAGCTGCTTCTCGCAACCAAGGACACAGTTGCTGTGACCACAACTATTGGTGGAACTAATGACAACAGAGTTGCCTTTGGTCAGAGCGCTAATGGTATTCAGATTCAGGTTTCAACTAAGGAAACTGTTGACGGAACTGTCTTCCAGAAGAAGATGGAAGACGAGTTCAAGAAGCACCCTGAACTTGGAACTGTGCTATTCCAGAGTGGTGGTTCGTTCGGTTCAAGCGGAAACGTTGACGTAACTGTCACAGCTAAAACCGATGAGCAGCTTCGTGCCGGTATCGCTAAGGTCACCGAAGTGCTTGATGGAAAGATCGACAATGTCGGTGACAAGATCACAACCACTCTTAGCGAGAAGCAGAGAACACTCAAGGTAACAGTTGATCGTGCTGCTGCTGCCAGAGTTGGTTTGAACGAAATCACAATATCGACTTTGGTTGCTGCCGCAATGCGACCACAGGCAATTGGCTCAATCAACATCGAAAACAAGGCAACCAGTTTGATTATCAAATCTGGTGACAAGCCTGCAACTGTTGCTGAAGTAAAGGCGATTGGTATTCCAACAGCTCTCGGTTACCTTCCACTTTCAAGATTGGCTGATGTTGAACTTGTTTCAGTGCCAACCACTGTGACAACTCAGGATGGTGATCTAGCTGCAACTGTTTCACTAACCCCAGATCCAAAGGCTAGCTTGACAGGCATCACTGCTCAGGTTGCTGCACAGATTGACACCATCAAAGATGACATGCCAACTGGTTCAAGCATCCTTCCTATTGGTGGAGTCTCAGCAGACCAGGCAGAATCATTTAGCCAACTTCTTCTAGCTCTTCTTGCTGCTATCGCGATTGTTTATCTGATCATGGTGGCAACCTTCAGAAGCTTGATTCAGCCGTTGGTGTTGCTAGTTTCAATTCCATTCGCTGCAACCGGTGCATTCGTTGCACTACTTGCAACCGATACAGCTCTTGGTCTGCCAGCTCTAATTGGAATGCTTTTGCTAGTTGGAATTGTTGTTACTAACGCAATTGTTCTAATTGACCTCATCAACCAATACCGTAAGCAAGGTATGCCGCTTGAGGATTCAATCATGAACGGTGCTCGTCAGAGACTGCGTCCTATCCTGATGACAGCTCTAGCAACCATTGGTGCTCTAAGCCCACTGGTTCTGGGTATCACCGGTTCTGGTGGATTCATCTCCCAGCCTCTAGGTGTTGTTGTTATCGGTGGTCTGTTCTCATCAACCATCCTTACCCTGATCATCGTTCCAGTCCTATACAGACTGATCGAAGGTCGCAAGGAACGTAAGGCTCTCAAGAAGGCAGCTAAGGCTAAGCCAGCGAAAGCTGTCAAAGCTCAGACTGCCTAGTCGCTAAGGCTAAACTTAACAAGGTCACCCATGTCGGTGGCCTTGTTTAGTTTGAGAGAATGATGAATCTACCTGAGTATCTAGTCTGGATTGACTGCGAGATGACTGGCCTAAACCCAGACACCGAGTGCCTAGTTGAGATTGCTGCAGTGATTACCGACACCGAACTAAAAGTGGTTGATGAAGGTATTGATCTAGTAATCAAGCCAAGACCTGGAACTGTTGAAGCCATGGGCGATTACGTCCGCAAGATGCACACTGACTCAGGCTTGATTAGAGAATTTGCCAATGGGCTAGAACTCGCTGACGCCGAGGCTCAGGTCCTTGAATACATCAAGAAATACATCCCAACCCCTAAGACTTCTCCCCTAGCTGGTAACACCATTGGCACCGATCGCATATTCATCTCTAAATACATGCCAGCCCTAGATGCCCATCTGCACTACAGAAACATCGATGTTTCAACCATCAAGGAACTTTCTAAGCGCTGGTATCCACGTGCATACTTCCAAGCCCCTAAGAAAGACGGCGGTCACAGAGCCCTAGCCGACATCCTTGAATCCATTGAGGAGCTCAAGTATTACCGAAGCACCGTATTCGTTGAGGCTCCAGGCCCTAGCACCGAAGAGGCTCAGGCTATCGCGGGCTCGATTGGAAATGATAAACTCTAGAAGTTGATTTCAGTTCGCTGAAAAACACATGGTGGGTATAGCTCAGCTGGTAGAGCGCCTGGTTGTGGTCCAGGATGTCGCGGGTTCAAGTCCCGTTACTCACCCCAAGTAAAAACCCGAGGTTTAGGCCTCGGGTTTTTAGTTTAAAGACTTGCTGCTCGTTCGAGAACTAGTTCCCTCACTCTGGCTGCATCTGCCTGGCCCTTCATCGCCTGCATTACAGCACCGATTACTGCACCAGCAGCTTGAACCTTACCTTCACGAATCTTCTCAAGAACATCAGGTTGCTTCTTCAGTGCTTCATCGATAGCTGCAATAAGTGCACCATCGTCAGAAACAACTTCCAAACCTCTGTCCTTAACGATCTGCTCAGGGGATCCTTCACCTGCGAGAACTGCTGAAAGCACTTCTCTAGCGATGCGGTCATTGATCTTGCCTGACTCAACCAAGGTGGCAAGTTCTGCAACCTGCTTAGGTGTGATGTTCAGTTCAGAAACATCTTTGTCTTCTGCATTGGCAATACGAGATAGTTCACCGGCATACCACTTACGTGCAGCCTGTGGCTTTGCTCCATTTGCAACGGTCTCCTCGATTTGATCCAAGAGACCAGCGTTTACAACATCTCTGAATTCCATCTCAGCAAAGCCCCACTCGCCAGCTAGACGCTTACGTCTTGCTGCTGGGTTTTCTGGAAGTGCAGCTCTCAATCTTTCGATTAGGTCAGTTGAAGGCTTTACTGGCACTAGGTCTGGTTCTGGGAAGTAGCGGTAGTCATCAGCATCGGACTTAGGTCTTCCAGAGCTGGTTGCACCCTTGTCTTCGTGCCAGTGACGTGTTTCCTGAATGATGGTTCCACCGCCAGCAAGGATGTGTGCTTGGCGTTGGATTTCGTATCTGACAGCACGCTCAATTGATCGAAGTGAGTTGACGTTTTTAGTCTCTGTTCTGGTGCCAAGTTTCTCTTGACCGTGCGGACGAAGTGAAACGTTAGCGTCACAGCGAACGTTTCCTCTTTCCATACGAGCATCTGAAACACCAAGAGCTTTAACAATCTCTCTTATTGAACGAACATAAGCAGCAGCAAGTTCTGGGGCTTCTGCTCCTGAACCAAAGACTGGCTTGGTTACGATCTCAACCAGTGGCACACCGGCTCTGTTGTAATCAACGAGTGAGTATTCAGCACCCTGGATACGACCGGTAGCGCCACCGATGTGAGTTAGCTTTCCAGCATCCTCTTCCATGTGTGCTCGTTCGATTAGAACGGTGTATTTGTTACCGCTAGGGACTTCAACCTCAAGAGAGCCTTCGAAAGCAATTGGCTCATCGTATTGCGAGGTCTGGAAATTCTTAGCTAGATCTGGGTAGAAGTAGTTCTTTCTAGAGAATCTTCCAGTTGGAGCAATCTGACAACCAAGAGCTAGACCAATTGAAATAGATGACTCAATAGCCTTGCCGTTAACTGAAGGAAGAGAGCCAGGTAGACCTAGACAGATAGGACAGACGTTGGTGTTTGGTTCATCACCAAAGTCATTGCGGCAACCACAGAACATCTTGGTGTTGGTGTTTAGCTCAACGTGGACCTCTAGACCAATAACAACCTCAAAAAGCTCGAGAGCCTTCTCGTAATCCATCAAGTTTGCTTTAGCCATTAGTTCACCTTCAGTTCTGGTGCGAAGTCCATCATGCGCTTACCCCAAATACCTTCGAGGATTCCCTCTAGAGCTGCACCAACTTCATACAATCTCGCATCTTCGTGAGCTGGAGCTAGGAACTGGATACCAACTGGGAGGTTATCCTCATCAGCTAGACCAATAGGAACAGAGATGCCTGGGATACCCGCAAGGTTTGCAGGAATGGTTGCGATGTCATTCAAATACATAGCTAGCGGATCGGAGACCTTCTCGCCAAACTTGAATGCAGTGGTTGGTGCTGTTGGAGAAACTAGAACATCCGCCTTAGCAAAAGCTGCATCAAAGTCACGCTGGATAAGAGTTCTAACCTTCTGAGCTGCACCGTAGAACTTATCGAATGAACCAGAAGACAAAGCGTAAGTTCCAAGAATGATTCTGCGCTTTACTTCAGGACCGAAACCTGCTTCACGGGTAGCGGCCATGACTCGCTCAATAGTTGGTGTTCCCTCAGGCGCTACTCGCATACCGAAACGAACAGAGTCAAACTTTGCCAAGTTGCTTGACGCTTCAGCAGGAAGGATTAGGTAGTAAGCATCGATTGCATATTCAAAACTTGGGCAAT
>Ga0214921_10012336_pt1 | contig 10230 bp, 11 predicted proteins | sample LL1505_MetaG_FD_177992 | JGI IMG/M metagenome (GOLD analysis project Ga0214921, IMG submission 177992) | Freshwater microbial communities from Lake Lanier, Atlanta, Georgia, United States - LL-1505 | ecosystem: Environmental > Aquatic > Freshwater > Lake | place: USA: Georgia | collected...
ACATATTCAGTGTCTTCATAATATCCAAAGCTTTCATTCAAAGTTTCAATGAGTTCATCGATCCACTCAGAATCATCCTCTTGCAAAATTTCAGCCCAATGTGCTCCATCATGGATGAAACCCCATCTGGCATGCAAATAATTCATTGAATTCTCAATCTTGTCAGCATACATCAGCAAAGCACCATTTGGTATTTCATTGATTGTCGCAATCAGTTTCTCAATAAGAGACTTCTTCAGATGAAGGCTATTAAGGAGTACTCCAAAAGCATGCAACCTCACGTTAACAGTACGATTATTTGCACCTGGCATTATTCTTCTATTGGATTATATATAGTAAAATTCATATTTTTTATCATATATTTGCGGTAGTGTAACAAAAAAAAATAATTGTGAATCTTCATAATAATGAAATCACTGATTTTTCACCTTTGTGTTGATGGTACTCCAATCGTATTCCATCTGTTGAGTGATATGTTCGATGAAATCACGACTTTCTGCATTGTCAATATCAATTACGTATAGAAAATTTTTGTTGAAAGTGGACACAGTCACAGGCATCTTCTCAACAAGAGGAAACTTTCCAAGATGAATAGTTTCATCAAATAATTGATGAAGAAAAATGGCCCTCAATTTCATCGTTCTGATCAATTGTTGTCGTTTATTTAATTCACCAGAACCATACAACATCACTTGATCATTTGCAGTGAGTAAAGTTCTATATTCACTCAAGTAATTGGCTTTCTTGAGTTTCATCCGATCAGCAATCGATAAAACTTCAGTTTCATTTCCGCGAATCAAATCTACCCAATCATCAGCGAGACTTTCAATGAGGTAAAAATTCGTTTCAAAATTGTAAATGACTCGTTGAACAAACACAAAAGTTTGATGATTGCAATTCATGAGCATATTCTTGACCATAAGAAAACACTCATTTCTTGTGTCAATCATTGACAGAACGTGTTCAAAAGCAATCTCTTTTGGACTTTTAGTCATTTTCGTATTGTATCTATATATTATCTTTCAATTTTTTAACAAAAAGAAATATAGAATATTTCAATGTGTTGATCATCGCTGGATGAATCTAGTTCATTCCTCAGAAAGGAGACCAGAAAGCATCACAGTAAGGCCGAAATCAACACGACGATGGTCATCGAGTGTATCCTCCAACATTTCTGGAGAGGAGAACATCTCGTCAAGACTCAAGCCGTCATCGTCAAATAAAGTACGTTCGTAAATCATCAACTCCTTCTTAAGTTTGAGCAACTTTTTGATCGATGCTTCACGCGCAATGCTCATGTACTTGTTGAAGCAAGATGACTTAAGATTCATCAGCTCTTTGAACATCTCAACAAGCTGTGGGTCAGAATCTTCTTCTTCAATGGCCCACAAATGATCAATGGAATCTTCAATGCTCTCATTCACAAGATTTCCTTCTTCAAGTTGGTACATGAAGTCGAAGAGATCCTCATGACTACCACGCTTAAGAATATCAATCCAATGAGACCCTGGAAAACCCAAGAACTCGTTGCTAATGATATCATCAGCAATGTCAGCAATTTCTTCAAGTGCGCCCAAAATGGCACCATCGGTTAGCTTCCAAGTATTAATTGTCAGCTTCATCATAAGAAGGGCTCTTTTCTCAAACGAATCGACGAAAACCTGCTTGATATCAAGACGGAATGAATGGGGAACCGAATTCATGATCAAACTCTCTTTGTTAGACTATTCATAGGAATTTTCAATTTTTTAATCAAAAAGAAATTTTTTATTATTTTCTCATTTTGGGGTAAAGTGAACTGTTGATCAATCTAATGATCTGAGCACCTCCAAACCAGAGTCTATTTCATAGATTAATTTGGTGTAGAACACCAACATGTCATGAAGTGAATCTTCACAAATATAGACTTGTCTTGGACGAGTATATTCATCATTGTGAACGTTTTCGATGGTGGTGAACTCTTGGACTTTGAGCAAATGATTCTCGCATATGACAGAGAAATTGATGAAGGCATCAAATTTGTCGATATTCTTTGACAAAGAATACAACAAAGCCGAGTACATCTCATAACAAGCAGCCTTGTTTGAGACAACAATTCTGACCCATTCCATTAATGAATCGTCAACAGGAACAGTCCTCTCAACTTTCCACTTTGATAAGCGCTCAATATCCGACTCCACGGATTGAATTGTTTCCACTTCTTTTTCAATGTTCTCTTCCAAGATAATCATTCCATAGTCATTGCAGTTGTAAACAAGCTGTGACCAATGGATGTCGTCCGCAAACAACACTTCATTACTCTCAATTATGTTCAAAACATCATCAAAAGTGATGGACATTGCAGAAATTGCATTATTGGAAAGATTAGAGATCATTCTCAAACAACTGGCTTTTATACCCATCATTCGAGACAAGTTTGCCAGCGTCTCACAACGAATGTCAATAGCATCACATGCAGGTTCATCAAGGATGATTGCATTGACACAAACATTAATAGCGTTAACCGAAGCCATGATTTGATCTTTTATATTAGAATAGTTATAGAAATATTCAATTTTTTTGCTTTAAAATTATACACATATATACTATATTTAACATCTATAAATAATGTTATCTGATTCATTAAGCGAATCAAGTAATAGTACTTCTTCATCAATTTCTCACAGTCTTAATCTCAAAATTAACTTAAATAATTTACCTCTCTTATTAGATCTAGATGATGACCAAAAAAAGGATATTTTAATGAATTTTATTAAAAATGGATATAAACTATATGAAAAATTAATTAAACGTAAAGAATCTGGGTGTGATTTTAAACCTAATATATTAGATGATAAAATTTCTACCGAAATACTTAATCTTATGGATAATTCTATCAATAAATTAGGTAAAGATTTGACTACTAAAATACAAGCTACTGATGAATATATTGATAAGAGAATAACTAATTTAGTCAAAGAATCAGCCGATAAATTATCATTTAATATTACTCAAATTAATAGTGCTATTGATAGAATTACAGGTGTGAGTTATAATAGCTCAATTAAAGGTAAAGTTGTTGAAAAAAGCTTAGAAGAATTTCTAACAAATGAATTTAAATATAGTGTTTTAGAAAATACAAGTAAACAAGTAAGTAGTGGTGATTTTATTTTGTCTTATAATTCAACTAAAATAATCATTGAGAGCAAAGCTTATACAAATGATGTTGATACTGCAGAAGTAAATAAACTTAAAACTGATATGGTTAAACAAAATATTAATTATGGAATAATAGTTAGCTTTACATCAGCTATAGCAAAACATACTGTATTCGATATAGAAAATATAGATGACAAACACATCATTTTTATATCTAATCCTAATAATAAATTCAGTAATGAACAAATATATAATGAAGTTAGTTTAGCAGTAAGAATTTTACATATTTTATCAACTAAAACAACTAATATATCAGTTAATATTAACAAAGATAAAATTACTGAATGTGCTGATAAATTCAGGAATGTAATTAGTAATATGAGTAAACTTAAATCAAATATGGGTAATATTAAAAAAGAAGTAGATCAAACTATAACAATGTTAAATGAAATGGAGATATCTTTCAAGCAAGAATTAAATAATATAACTCAAGAAGTACAGAGTTGTATAGAATTTAATGAATGGAAACAATTTTCATTTCCTGAATGGTTAATATCTAAACAATCAGATAAAAAAAAATATAAAACATATTATGTAATATATGATGTGTGTCTTGATCTAGATATAAATACAAAAATTAATGCGCAAGGTGATATTATTGAATTATCAAAAAATAATAATATTATAGGTCAAATAAAACTACTCAAATCTAAAACATCTTTCGTTAAAGAATGTGATAGTAAACTAGAACTAGAATTAAATGAATACTCACGTGATATGTTTATAAAACTTATAAATATGTAATTATTAGTGATTTTTCATAAACAATAATATGCTAAATAACTACAATAGTAAAAAAAAATAAATTATAACTTTATGTCACAACATGATCGATTAATAGTTTACTTAATAAATCGTATATACCTGATTTAAGTAATGTGAGTAAATCATAGATTGTTAAATTATTTTCTATCATTGATTTAACTAATTTACTATTTCCTGAATAAGTTTGAAAATATTCATCTAACTCTTCAGAGAATGCGTTTCCTAAATATATAACTAAATTATCTATCTCATATAAATTTCTATCTGCTAATTCTATAGCTTGTCTAAAATCTTGATAGTAGTATATTTTATTTTTATAAATTTTACCTAATAACATTAATATACTATGAATTATTTCAATCATATTTATTATTGATGTATCTAAGTCTTTATCAATATTAGATATTCTTTCATGTAAAATTTTAATCTTTTCTATTGTATAAGGTATAAAAACTTTTATATCATCTGATTCAGGTATTATTTTTTCATCTAATGAATATCTTGTATGATTTAATAATTCACGTAAATTTGTTTTTATTACTAGAGTATTTATATATATAGTTGAATAATATACTGATAGTATCATATCTCCACTAGTAGTAATTAAATATTCTATTTCATCTATTGATTCAGTATCTAAGTATTTGTATAAACAATTTCTTAAACGATCAATTACTATATTTAGTTCTAAATTAAGATTATATGATGAATAAGATTTACCATTTAATAAATCAATTATTATTTTTATATCATTAAAACATTTAACTATATTAATTTCTCTTTTATTATTATTTCTTTTTATAGTTGTTTTACTTATTTGAGATTTAGTTTTAATCTGCAAATTATTTTTATGATTGAATTTAGAAGGTTGATTGACACATCCTGGTCGAAGATGATTTATGATTAAATTTTCACTTTTAGCTAATACTGTTATTTCTAACATATTTATTAATTTACTAATAGCTTGGATAGACGATTCTAAATCAATATACTTGATTCTGATATTTGTAAACATAAGCATACCTATTGAAAATTTACTTACTAAATTTATTTTTTGTGTATTATCTAATACATATTCTTTTATTGGTAAATTTAATGAATATTTATCTAATAATTCTATAGGATAATTTATTGGTGCATCAAATATTTCACTAATATTATCAGTATTAGTTAATCTATCGATTTCTTCTTGTGTATTTAATTTGTCTATATTATATATATTTAATTCTTGTGTTTGCTCCATAGAATCAAGTTTAAATGTAATATATTTAATTATAATATCACCAATTGAACCTGGTATTTGTTCTACTTCTTCTATAACTGTAGTGTTAATAATATCTTCGGAGTTTGTATGATCCATTATGTTATTATATATTACATTATATATTTTCAGTTTTTTATAGTAGATTAAATATAATATAGATGATTCATAAATATCAATATATATAATTAAATTGTAAATTTTGCGAGTTATTGAACTCTTAGTTAATATATAACTTATTAACTATATAATCATACAATTATTCTAGTTTGATTAATGTAGTTAATAATATTTTCACTTCTATTAAAAATATAATCTATATCTGTTAATTGCATATATACTTTATCTGTATCTCCACTACTAGAATTAAGAGTATTATTATAATAATATAGATCTAAATTTGTATCAAAAGTATGTAGATATATTTTATTCTGTGTTTTAGTATTATCATACCATAAATTAGTAGTAAAAGAAGAATTACCTATTGTATAATATACAGGTACTCTCATATTTGTATTTGCAACAAATTTAATATCAAAAGTGATTATAGAAATTGCAGTATAATTAATAAATGTTAATAATATAGGTTCTTCTGTTACTCTCCAAAATGTTCTAGTATATGAATTATTAAAATTATCATAATATGTTTCAGTTACTTGTTTACAATCATAGAATGTATTATTATCTATACTAAATTTTACACTTGATATATTAGTATTAATATCAGTAGGTAATCCTAATAGAAAACCTAAACTATTTTCTTTTAATGTTAATAAACCATGTAATTCATCATTTGAATCATAATATTTATTAGTAATAGAAGTATTATTAACTATTGATTCAAAAACTTCATTTGTTTTTCCTTGTGATTTAATCACATCATTATCATTTAAAAAAGTAGGTACTCTATTATTATTGTTATAAATAAAATCAATATAATGATATGCATATCTATAATATTTAGGAATAGATAATGTATATGTTTTTGGTAAACATTGATTAAAAGTAGAATAATCATAATTAAGTCTATTATCACTATATAAAATAGTATTTACTTTACTTAATGAATGAGATAATCCTAAAACATTACTCACTCCAAAATTAATAGTATTAAATGCATATTTATATGTATCATTTATAAGTGAATCTTTAGTTTGACCTTTAATAACCATACCATAAGAAGATGATAATTGATTACTTGTAGGTGTTTGATTGAATACTAAATTAAGACTTATAGATTCTATATTATAAATATTAAATTGACCAGGTTCAACAGATGCTCTCCAATAACTAAATCCATCTGCTTGTTCTAAAACTTTACTTAAAGGAAATAAAATAGAATTAATAGTTATAATTCCACCATTAACATTAGGATTAAGATCAGTTCTAAATCCTAACCATAAATCAACTAATGGAATAATATAATTATGATCTGAAATTGCACCATTATATTCAAAAACTTCTATTAATGAATTAGTTGTTAACTGGTTATTTTGTACATAATTAACTATATCACCAGCATTGGTCAAATTATCTGGTACAATTGTTCTATTAATAACAGATGATGGATTAATTGATGATGACATTATTGTTATTTAATTAACACAAACAAAAAAATAACTATAAATTATTAATATAGTTAAGTATTACTATAATAGATAAATTATTATATAATATTTATCGTTTACCATATGCTAGTGATGAATTAGAAAATGAACCATCATGTAGTTTTGAAAATAAGTTTTGATTCGTATTCATAACTAATCCAGATTTCATTCCACCTGCAGCATAAACTATTAAAACTACTACTAATGCTAAAGCAACAAACAAAGCAACAATTGACATAATACCATCAGTTCTCATTTTTATAATCTAACAAGTACAGAATCTTTTTATTATATTATATAAAAAAATTATAGTATTAATTTATCGTCTACCATACATAGATTTTGAACTAGATAATGTATCACTGTGTAGTTGCATAAATAAATTCTGATCAGTATTAGGTCTAAAATTAGATTTTTTTGTCCAAAAACTAGGCATACTTGTTTTTCCCATTAACAACATAATTACATATACAACTAATACTAAAAGCAAAGCTACAATCAATGCTCTAGCTAATTCATTATGGATATTCATTCTATCCAATGTTCTTGATACAACAGGAACTTCCATCTTTTATGATATGTTATAAATTTTAGAAAAATATAAACTTATTAAAAATTATATACTAATAAGTATTTTTTATAATATAATAGATATAATATAAACTCATGAGCAAACGAATTAAATATAATACTAAAGAAATTGGACATGTTGTTGATAATATAACATCAATATCAAAAGATTTAATACCAGTTGGTGGATGGAGAAGAAACTCACCTATAGTTCATGATGTAGATTTTATAAGTTTATTATCTTTTGATGAATTATTACCTAAATTAGAAGTTCTTAAAGATAATGTAGTTAAACTACCACATAATATTAAGAATAATAGAAGAAAGATTAAATTTGATTATAAACTAAATAATGATAGAACTATACAGATAGATATATTTTATGTTAAAAAAGAAGAATATCCATTTGCTCTATTACATTTCACAGGTAATTATCTTTTTAATATATATGCTAGAACAATAGCTATTAAGAAAGGATATAAACTTAATCAGTATGGTTTATTTTTATTACAAAATAACAAAGTTAATGATAGTAAAAGTGAAGATCAAATAAAAAAAGAAAAAGAACAACTTAATAATATTAATTCTGAGAGAAATATATTTGACTTTTTAAATCTTGAGTGGAAAGAACCAAGTGAAAGAGATATTGGTGAATCTGATCATATACATTGGAAGAAAATGACAACAAGTATAACTGGTGGTAAAAAAAGAAAAACTAAAAAGACGACTAAAAAAGGAGGTGAATGTGGTTGTAATAAAAAAGAAGGTGGTAAGATAGTAAGAACTACTGGAGGTAAATCCAAGAGTAAATCTACTAAAACTAAAGTACATAAAAGATCAACAATGGATCCACCTCCTATTAATAATCATAAAAAACCATTAAATACATTACCTGAAGAAAGTGTACTTAAAGATGAAGATAAATCAGCAGCAGTAGAAAATGATATAATGGATGATGTAGATGATGATGAAGAACACATCGAAGGTGGTAGAAGAAGAACACGTAAACGTAAAAGTGGTGGTATATTAGGAGGATTAGGTAAAATTATATCAAGAATTTTTGGTGGTAATTTTAGTGATGATGATACAATGCCTGAAGATAAAACTAACGATCTTTATCAAATAAATCCAACATTAGGTGGAATGGATTCTCGTGAACTACAACTCAGAGGAATGAAACCTAGAAGTAAAAAATCTATTCGTAGTAAAAGTTCTAAATCTGGAGGTAAAAAGAGTAAAACTAGTAAAACATCTAAATCTAAAAAGACTAAATCAAAGAGTAAGTAAATTAAAATTTATATTAATATTGTTAATACAATGAGTGCCACTGTTTTTGTTCTAGGTCCTTTTGAACCATTATTGATACAATCATTTATAGAACTTAATATAACAGAAGAATCAGAAGATTTAGAAACTAATATTACTAATAATTTACCTATAATATATGTTAATACAGAAAAATCTAAAAGTAAATATGAACTATTTATTCAAAAATATAATTCTATTAATAGATATAAGAATAAAATTCCTAAATTATCGTTTAAAACATTAACTTCGCCAATTTTAGAAAAATATATTTTTAATATAATCAATATTATGAATAAAATACCAATAATAGGTATATTATTATCTATTTTAGTAATGATATTATCAGGAATATTATATTCGATATATATTGCTACTTTATATATATTTCTTCTCAATCTACATATAATATCAGATACTATTGATTTTATTCAAAGATTATTATTAATAATAATATATCATATTATTTGTTTATTATCTTATATAGTTATATATCCTTTAATATTGGTATCTATAATACCAGGTTTAGTTATATATTATTATATTGATAAAAATGTTATTGAATCTATTCTATGTTCTACATTTGTTTTAAGTATATTTTTAATTATAGCATATAAATTAGAAAAGAATTCTATTTATAGAACAAATGATTTAATGATTGATCAAATAATAGATAGAAGACCATCTAATAATAATATTAATTATGAAACATTTGTTAGAGCAAGAATTGTAAGAGAATAAAAGTATATTAAATCTTATTTTTTTATTTTCAACAATGAAGTTAATCACACTAAATGGATGAAGAATCTGTTAGTTGTAAAAGTTTAGCTTTTATGTTTTTATGTCAATTTATAGTTATATGTTTAGGTACATTATGTATGACTTTAGTTGCAATGGCTAAACAAGAATTTTATATTAAAGTAATATTATTTATGTTAATCACGCTGTTAACATTTAAACTTGAGAAATTTTTGTTTATGTGGTCTTTTGATAGTATATGTAATATATTTATATGTGATAATACAAAACTTAGTTATCAAAAACATAATTTAGATGATGTTCCAAAAGAACAAGAGATTGATAAAGATAAATCACAAATCAAACATAGAGTTAGTGTTAAATCTGAATCAGAAAAACCTAATTATATTATTTGATTATATATTAAAAGAACTTTAATGTCTATTGCTAAAAAGAATAAAAAAATATCTAATAATAAGACTAATAAAACAAAGACCAATAACAAAACAAAGAATACTAAATCTAATGTTAAATCAACTAATAAAGTTTATAAAAATATAGGTTATAAGTTAGCAAAAAAAAGAAGAATAAATAATAGTAAAGCAGATGGTAAAAAAGATACATCTACTAAAAAGATTATCAAAAGATATATTAAGAACAATGATATTGATGATGTAGTTTATGATGATTCAGCTAACACAAATGTATTTATTATATTACCTAATCAATTATATGATAATGTTAAAAAACTTAAGAAGTATGAGATTGTGTATATGATTGAAGAAC
>Ga0214921_10012337_pt1 | contig 10230 bp, 2 predicted proteins | sample LL1505_MetaG_FD_177992 | JGI IMG/M metagenome (GOLD analysis project Ga0214921, IMG submission 177992) | Freshwater microbial communities from Lake Lanier, Atlanta, Georgia, United States - LL-1505 | ecosystem: Environmental > Aquatic > Freshwater > Lake | place: USA: Georgia | collected 2015-05-28
TTTTGAAGAAGTGGAACGGTGCCCGGGCGTGCAGCCGCGGATTGCGAATGCCGGCCGCGTGGCGCCGTTTAGTGCCGCCAAGGAATACTCCTATCGCTCCCGGCAGGTGGCCGGAGATGGCTGGGTCTTGGTGGGAGACGCCTTCGGCTTCCTCGACCCGCTCTACTCCTCGGGCATTCTGCTGGCGCTGATTTCGGGGGCCCAGGCGGCAGACGCCATCGCTGCGGGACTCGCCGCGGGCGACACCTCGGCGGCGCAGCTTGGCACATGGGGCCCTGGCTATATCGCCGCGATGGACCGGATGCGGAAGCTCGTCTGCCAGTTCTACGACGGGCTCAATTTTGGGAAGTTCGTCCGGGAGCATCCCGGTCGCAAGGGGCTGATTACGGATGTGTTGATTGGCGACCTCTTCAAGCCCGGCATCGACGCCCTCTGGCCGCTCATGGACGAGATGCAGGCTGCCGAAATGGCGGCCAAAGAGCCCGCGGCCACCGGCTGAAATATCCTAAAAAGCCGAAAAATTGACCATTTGCGAACCCTGGGGTATTCCGGAGCGTAGAGATGACGACATCTCTTCCGGAGTCTTCCCATGCGAATGCTGTCACTTTTCCCATCCCGTTCCTCCGCCACCAGCCTGAGCCGGTCGGCTAGGAAGCGTCGCGGCACGCTGCGTTCCCGTCGGCATGGCCTCGGGGCCTGGGAGCGGCTGGGGTTGGGGCTCGGCGACCTCGAACAGCTCGAACAGCGGAGCCTGATGGCGGCCGATCTCGTGGTGGCGCTCAATGACAACATCGCCGCCAACGTCGACCGCACGTTCTATTCGCCCGCCTCGCAGGTCGTCTACACGCTGACCGTCGAGAACAAGGGCGATGCCACCGCCGTTGACGCGTTGCTGACGACGACGTTGGCGAGTGCCATCACCCAGAAGACGTGGACGGCAGCGTATACCGGCGGTGCCATCGGCGCGTCCACGGGTACCGGCGATCTCAATACCGCGATCACGCTCGCCGCCAACGGCAAGGCGGTGTTCACGATCGTCGCCAATGTGGGTGCATCGGCTACGGGAAATCTCGTCAGTACGGCTACCGTGGCGACAGCCAGCGGTGAGACGAACACCGCGAACAACACCGCCAGCGACACCGACCACTTCGTCCCGAAGTCGATCGCCGTCGCCGATGATCCTGGCTGGTCGAGCACGTCGCTGGTGCGGCTGGTGAATCCTGCCACGGGGTCGATGATCGCTCAGGCTTTCGCCTTCGAGCCAGATTTAAAGACTGGCGCGCGGGCAGCACTGGGCGATCTCAACGGTGACGGCAAGGTCGAAATGGTCGCCGTTCCCAACTATGGCCGCGTCGGTGAAATCGTGGTGTTCGAGCAGGTCGTGGCCGGCGACGGCACGGTCACGCTCGTCAAGGACGCCCGCTACAACCTGCTGCCCTTTGGTCCGCAATACGACCGCGGACTCAATCTGGCGGTGGCTGACTTCACTGGCGACGGCCTGGCCGACGTCGGGGTCAGCAAGTCGTATGGCAATGGCCAGGTAAAGATCTATGAATCGACGCCAACGGCTTCATCAGGACCGCTGACACTCTCTCGCTCGTTCGTGCCGTTCCGTGCTGGCACCGGCGGCGCCGCGATCGCCGCAGCTGACTTCGGCACGGTTTCCGGCGGACGGGTGGTGGACCCCGCAAAGCAGGATGGCAAGGCGGAACTTCTCGTTGCGAGCGGCGCCGGCCAGGCCGCAGTGGTGCGGGTCTACGACGTCTCGACAGCGGTGCCTGCCGTGGTCGACACGATTCGTCCCTTCAGTGCGGGCTTCGTGGGCGGCTTAGCGGTGACCACAGGCCTGGTGAACGACGACCCCACCACCGACATCATCGTGTCGCAGGGTAGCGGCGGGAAGTCACTGGTCGAGGTGTATGACGGCCGTTTGGGTACGGCAGCCAATGCCCGCCTCGCCCGATTCGCTGCGTTCTCTGATCTGGCCACCCGGAGTGCCCCGGTCGTCGCTGCCGGTGTCGATACCAACAGCGATGGCCGCGTCGACAGCATCGATGTCGTGCAGGGGGGAGCCGGTCAGGCGTCGCTGCGGCGGTACACCACCGCGGGCGTTCGGCAGGGCGGCCTGCCTGGACTGGCAGGCTCGCTGAATATCGCCGCGGCTGCGTCGAGCAAAAAGACAGTGGCAGCCGGCTTCCCGACGGTGTTGACCGACAGCTCCTTCACCACGACGAGCAGCGGACTCAAGTACAAGAAACTGGTGGTCGGCACCGGTGCCAGTCCGACAAAGGACTCCGACAAGGTGACGGTCGACTACGAGGGCTATCTGCTCGACGGCACCAGGTTCGATGGCAATAAGGGCACGCAGTTCACGCTCAGCGGCGTGATCAAGGGCTGGACCGAAGGCTTGAAGACCATGAGTGTCGGCGGGATCACAGAGTTCGTCATCCCGGCGAATCTGGCCTACGGTGCGGCGGGCAGCCCGCCAAAGATCGGACCCAACGCGACCCTCGTCTTCTACGTCAAGCTCAACGCCATCGCGTAGTCGGGTGCGGTCTGACGTGGAGTCACGCAGGCAGCGTTACCAGCCCGCCGCTACCAACGCGCCTCGAGCCCAAGATTCGCACCGCTCAGGAACACGCTGCCGGTGCCGTTGACGGCGGCGCCACCGGTTCGGCTTGCCGCAAAATCCCACTGATCTGGCGCGAGGGCCACGCCTGTGAGCCAAAACAGGTTGTAGCCCACCCGCAGGCCCCAGACCTCGTTGAAGCGGTAGATGGCGGAGAGGTTCATGTCGGCGATCATGCCCATGCCGGCGGTGTCTGACGCCATCGGCTGGCGGTACGGGATGGGGGGATTGTTCGCGTCGACGATCGACTGTGACTGCGACAGCGACGTGCCGGCGATGCCGATCTTCATCCAACCCTCCAGTGCCCACCGCTCAAAGGCCATGCGGCCCCGGGTGCCCACCTGTGCGGCGAACAGATTCGAGGTTGCATCCACGCTGTAGGTGCTCGGCTGCGGTGATGATCCAGGTGGAATCGTCAGGACGGCTGCATCCTGGAGGTTGGCCCAGCGGAAGCCGCCGATCCAATCGACGTGTCCGCCGTCGTAGCCCTCGCACCGCTGCCACGGGCGTCCCGAGCGTCGGTTATAGCCACCGTCGTATTCGTGGAAGACCATGTTGAGCTCGACCGAATTGATCGAGGCATTGTCGGTGACCCGGGCGGAGAACCCGTTGGTAAGCCCCGTCTGTGTGGCGAACACCTGATTCGAAGCATCGAGAGAGCCGCCCGCACTGGTTGCCGTTCTGGCGGCGCTCATGCCGTACACGCCCAGGTAGCCGACTTCCCAGCCGATGTCGTCTTCGCCGTAGGTGCCGTAGAGGAGTCTCGCTCCGCTCCCGATCGTGCTCTGCAGGTCGCCCGTTGAGATAACGGGCACGCTCGGTGCGGTGCTGTCCACGACGACCGGCCGATCGACCGTGGCGTTGTTCCGCTGCAGAAACAGGGCGTCGAAGACGGCGTAGGACCGCTCGTCCGGGACGCACGGTCGTTCTCCGGCAGGCAGCACGTCACACCACGTCGCCAGAAGGGCAGCCACGGCCACGCCGAGGGTCGAGGCCCACCGGAGGCGGGCAGACGTGAGGGCCGAACGGTGGGGCATGATGGTGACGCTACGATCCGTACGACGGGAACAACGGGACCACCCGCTACAACCGTTTTCTTCGGCACCCGCGGCAGGGGGCATGAGGATCGTTGCGGTCGGGCAGAAAACACGGCCTCAGCAGCCCGTGCCGCGGGGGTCTGCGGGGAGTTTGCGGCCTGGCTGGCCTCGTGGCCCGCCACGCAAGCCGACCCCCACGCATGTCCATTGGCCGGGGGGCAACGGCCGTTTAACCGTATCGCTCAGAAATTCCTTGACTTCGCTTTGCGGAATGGCGAATTTGAGGGAAATAGGCAAGTTGTGATAGGGCATGCCAGGGCGTCATAGTGGCGGCGTCCACTGGGTAAGGTGGTCGTTCAGCCACCTGCCTCTGGCTGTTGCCAACTGAGTGTGTGGGTGTTCAGAAGTCCGTTCGAGTCTCGAGAAAGTTTCCAGGTCATGGGTTTATCGCGATCGACGATTTTCGCCCGATTCCCTGCTGCTGTTCGGTTCCAACGCCTTCCGTCCCGTGGCACCCGGGCCCGCCGCCGCCATTTGGCGGCCGAACCGCTGGAAAAGCGGCTCGCGCTTGCCGTCACGACGCCCTTCACCGTCCGCTACACGACCAACGACACCGGCGACATCACGTTTGCAGCCAACACGCTGATGACGGCGCCGCCGAGCGATCCAAATGCCGTCAACGCCCAGAACGGCGTCGGCAGCAAGGTGGCCAACAACGACTTCCTGATGACGTACGTGGACGTTGACAGCGACCCGGCCACGTTCAACTCCAGCCGATCCGATCTCGTCATGCCAGCGGGATCGCAGGTGCTCTTCGCCGGCCTCTACTGGGGAGCCCGCACGAACGGTACCACGCTGAACGCGGCGACCGCCCTCCGCAACACGGTCAAGTTCATGACCCCAGGCGGAGCCTATCAAGACCTCACCGGCTCGCTCGTCGGCAGCAAGGGCAACGACTATCAGAGCTTCAAGGACGTGACGTCGCTGGTGGCAGGGGCGGGCGCCGGCACCTACACGCTCGCCAACGTGCAGGCCCAGAAGGACAAGGACGACACCTACGCCGGCTGGTCGCTCGTGGTGGCCTACAGCGCGCCGGGCGAACCCGCTCGTAACCTCACGGTGTTCGACGGCTACGGCAGTGTTGCCACGACGCCCTCGAGCGATAAGACGGTTGACATCCAGATTGATGGCTTCAAGGCCCCGTTGCAGGGGCCGGTGAAGGCCACGCTCGGCTTCATTGCCTACGAGGGTGACCTCGCCAAGACCGGCGATACGGTGAAGTTTGACGGCAAGTCACTCTCCAATCCGGCCAATCCCGTCAATGACTTCTTCAACAGCACGATCTCCAACCGCGGCACGCTCGTCTCGACAAAGAATCCCGACTACGTCAACCAGTTGGGCTACGACGCCGACCTGATCGAGGCCAACGGCATCATTAAGAACGGGGCCACCAAGGCCACGATCACGATGACGACCGGCGGCGAGACCTACTACCCGGGCGTGGTGACCAGTGCGATAGAGGTGTTCGCTCCAGACGTCTCGCTCGTGAAGGGCGTCGTGGACGAGAACGGTGGCGACGTGGTCGCCGGCGATGTGCTCACCTACACGATGACGATCGCCAACGATGCCACTGCCCTCGACAACGCGATCAACACGGTCCTCAAAGATGCGATTCCAGTCGGCACGACCTACAAAGCCAACTCGCTCAAGGTGACCGCCGGTGCCAATGCCGGCAGCAAGACCGACGCCTCCGACGGCGACCAGGCGCAGCTCTCCGGTACTGACGTGCAGTTTCAGCTTGGCACCGGCGCCGGTGGCTCGGGCACCAGCGGCGGGAGTCTTGCCCCCGGACAGTCGACCACGGTCTCATTTCAGGTGACGGTGAACGCCGGGCTTCCGCCGCTGACGCTGATCCAAAACACGGCCAACGTGACCTACTCGGGCCAGACCTCCGGCTTCCAGCTGCATGCCACCGGCTTTGCAGACATCGCGACCCAGGGGGCGGCCGATCTGGCGGTCACGAAGACCGACGGCAAAACCCAGTACGTTCCCGGCACGACGAACACCTACACGATCGTCGTCACGAACAACGGTCCGAGCAACGTCACTGGAGCGACGGTCGTCGACACGTTCCCCAGTCAGGTTCAGGGGGCGACCTGGACGGCCACGTACAGCGGCGGTTCGAGCGGCCCCGCCTCCGGTAGCGGCAACATCAACAGCCTCGTTAATCTCCTGAGCGGCGGTACGGCCACGTTCACGGTCACCGCGCCGGTGCGGGCGGGATCCTTCGGCGACCTGACCAACACGGTCACCGTGTCGAATCCGGCCGGCCTGCCCGATCCCGATCCGAGCAACAACTCGGCCACAGACATCGACACGTTCCTGAATCCGGGCAATCTCGTCCTCGACAAGACGGTGCAGGACCTGAATGGTGGCTTCGTCGTGGCTGGCGACGTGCTCCGCTACGCGATCATCGTGCGGAGCGGCACGGCTAACGTCGCCCCGTCGCTCCAGGAGGCCGCCGCCAACGTCATCCTCACCGACGTGGTGCCGGCCAACACAACGTTCAAGCCGGGATCGCTTCGCGTCAGGCAAGGAGCCAATGCCGGCTTGAAGACCGACGCGGTCGATGCCGATCAGGGCGAGTACATCAGCGGCACGAACACCGTGCAGTTCCAGTTGGGCACCGGTGCCGGAGCGGGCACCGGCACGCCCGTCGGCGGCACGCTCGTAGCGGGGACCTACACGGAGGTCGAGTTTGACGTGACCGTGAATGCCGGGATTCCCGACAGCACGGTGATCACGAACACGGCTGACGTGACCGCCACCGGCGCCACGTCGGGCCTGCCCATTTCAGCGACCGATACCGTGGGGATCGCCACGCCCCCGGCAGCCGATCTCTTTATCGATAAACTGGCCCAGTCCACGTTCACGCCGGGCGGTACGGTCAATTACATTGTCAGGGTGGGCAACAAGGGGCCGACCGCGGTGACCGGGGCCACGGTTGTCGACACGCTGCCCGCAGGCCTCTCGAACGCGACTTGGACGGCGACCTATGGCGGCGGAGCGACCGGGCCGACTTCGGGAACGGGGTCGATCAATGCGACCGTCGACCTGCCCAATCTGAGCCTTGCAGTCTTCCGCATCACGGCGACGGCCGATGCTGACTTTCCGCTCAACCAGACGCTCACCAACATCGCCACGGTGACCGGTCCCGCAGGCATTCCAGACCCGAATCCCGACGACAATACCGCCACTCGAACAACCACCCCCGCAGCGCTCACCGATCTGGCCGTGACGAAAACCGACGGCCAGACGCAATACGTACCCGGAAAACCCGTCACCTACACGATCACGGTGACCAACAACGGCCCGAGCTTCGCCTCGCAGGCGGCTGTCGACGACACACTCGATCCGGCGATCATCTCCTCAGCCACCTGGTCGGCCGTGTTCACGGGCACGGGCTCGACCGGTACCGCCTCGGGCACTGGGTCAATCAGCGAAAACATCGACCTGGCCGTCGGCGGCACCGCGGTCTACACGGTCATCGCCCAGACGCTAGCCGGTGCCACGGGGTCGCTTGCCAATACGGTCACGGTCTCCACGAGCGATCTCTCCAACGATCCCAATCCTGGCAACAACACAGCCACCGACACCGACACGCTGCTCCTGCCGGCGACGCTCTCGGTCGCGAAGTCGGTGCTCGACGTCAACGGTGGCTTTGTCATCAGCGGCGACACGCTTCGGTACACAATCGTTGTCACGAACCCCGCCTCGACGACGGCGGACCCGAAAGAGTCGGCCATCGACGTCACGCTCGACGACGTGATCCCGCTGTTCACGACCTATGCCGGCAATCTCACATCGAGCCAGGGCACGATCACCGGCAGCCAGGGGAGCGGCGTGACGGGCACGATCGGCACGCTGGCGGCGGGCGCATCGGCCACGATCACGTTCGATGTGACGGTCAACGCCGGGATTCCCGATAGTACGACGATCACCAACACCGCCCACGCCGCCGGCCTCGGCGAGGTGAGCGGCACGGAGCTTGAGGACAGCGGCCGGGCCGTGATCATGACGCCGCCGGGAGCCGATCTGGCGATCACGAAGTCGGGCCCGACGACGTACGTGCCCGGAGCGCCGCTGACCTACACGCTCGTGGTGACGAACTTCGGCCCCAGCACATCAACCAATGCGTTGGTCTCCGACACGCTGCCGGCGGATCTCACCGGTGCGACCTGGACGGCACGCTATGCCGGCGGAGCAGCCGGACCGGCTTCGGGCTCCGGCAACGTGAATGCCACGCTCACGACCCTGCCGCTCGGCGGCACGGCGACGTTCACGATCATCGCCACCGCTGATTACCGTCTCGACACTCCGCTCTCAAACACGGCGACGGTCGCGGCGACCGACGGACTCATCGATCCCGACCTCGCCAACAACACCTCCACGGTATCGAGCGATCCGACGCCGGTGGCCGACCTGCAGATCACGAAGACTGACGGCGTGACGAGCTACGTGCCGGGACAGCAGGTCGTCTACACGATCACCGTCACAAACGCCGGGCCAAGTTTTGCGACCGGTGCCTTGGTGGCCGACGTTTTCGACGCCTCGATCATCACGTCGGCGTCGTGGACGGCCCGGATCACGCAGGGGCAGGCTGATCTGCACGGTGAGGTCCGCGGCACGGGATCGCTCAACCAGACGATCGACCTCGGGCCCGGCGGCACGGTGGTCTATACCGTGACCGCGATGACGACCTCCGCTGCTACCGCGACGCTTGTCAACACGGCCACCGTGACTGCGCCGGCCGGTACGACCGACCCGAACCCGGCGAACAACTCGTCGACTGACGTCGACACGGTCACGCACCCGGCCAAGCTCACGGTCGTGAAGACCGTCCGGGATCTCAATGGCGGCATGCTCGTGAGCGGCGACACGCTGCGATACACGATCGTCGTCTCGAATCCCGCGACGCCACTGCCGGCCGAGGCGGCCACGAACCTGATCCTCACCGATGCGATCCCGGCCAATACGACCTACAGGCCCGGCACGCTGCGGATCTCGGCCGGGGCCAACGCCGGCGCGAAGACCGATGCCGTCGATCGTGACCAGGCGGAGTTTCTCGGCAGCGCCGTGCAATTCCAGTTGGGCGTGGGGGCCGGAGCCGGCACCGGCACGCCGGTCGGCGGCACGCTCTCTGCCGGCCAGTCAACGACCGTGACCTTCGACGTGACCGTGAACGCCGGCACGCCACTCGGCTCGGCCATCATCAACACGGCCACAGCCACGGCGACCGCCTCGGTGACGGGCGTGCCGCTCCAGGCCAGCGATTCGGTCGGGATTTCGCTGGCCGGCGGTGCGGATCTCGCGATCGCGAAGACGGCCCCTGCCACCTACACGCCCGGCCAACCGCTCACCTACACGCTTGTGGTGACAAACTCCGGTCCGAGCACGTCGGCGAACGCCCTCGTAGAGGACGTGCTGCCTGCCGGGCTGACTGGCGCCACCTGGACGGCGGTGTTTGCCGGCGGCGCGAGCGGCACCGCGTCGGGCTCGGGCAACGTGAACACCAACGTCACGGTGCCAAAGGGCGGCCGGGCCACCTACACGGTGCGGGCAACGGCCGAGGCGACGCTCGCGGGCGTGCTGACGAACACCGCCACGGTCACTCCCACCGACGGCGACCCCGATCCCAATCCCGACAACAACACCTCGACCGGCACGAGCAGAGCGGCCCCGGTGGCTGACCTGCAGATCGTGAAGACCGATGCGAGCACCACCTACACGCCAGGCCTGCCGATCACCTACACGATCACGGTCACGAACGCCGGCCCGAGTTTTGTCCGCGGAGCGCGGGTGGCCGATGTCTTCCCCACCACGATCACCGCGGCGGCCTGGTCCGCCGTGTATTCCGGGACCGGCTCGGTCGGCAATCCGGCGGGCACGGGCTCGATCAACGAGGTGATCGACCTGGCCGTGGGCGGCACCGCGGTCTACACGGTCGTCGCGGAGACCAGCCCGACGGCCACGACGTCTCTCGTGAATACGGCAACGGTCGCTCCCCCGGTCGGTACCACCGACCCCATTCCTGCGAACAACACCTCGACCGATATCGACACGGTCCTGCTCGCCGCCAAGCTCGGCCTGACGAAGACGGTCGTCGATCTCAATGGCGGCTTCGTGCAGTCTGGAGATACGCTCCGCTACACGATCGTGGTCTCCAACAACAGCGGGGCTACGCTAGACTCCGAGGCGGCGGCGAATGTGTTCTTCAACGATCAGATTCCGGCCAACACGACCTACGCCAACAGCCTCACGTTTTCGCAGGGCTCGCTGACGGGCAGTCAGGGGGGCGGCGTGACGGGCTCGCTCGGCACGATCGCCGGCGGCCAGTCGGTGACGATCTCGTTCAACGTCACGGTCAACGCCGGCACGCCCGACTCGACGGTGATCACGAACTCCGCCGCGGCCACAGGCACGGGGGCCACCAACGGTCTGCCGCTCTCCGCTGCCGACAGCGTTGGCGTCGTCACCCCACCGGGCGCCGACCTCACGATCGTG
>Ga0214921_10012338_pt1 | contig 10228 bp, 8 predicted proteins | sample LL1505_MetaG_FD_177992 | JGI IMG/M metagenome (GOLD analysis project Ga0214921, IMG submission 177992) | Freshwater microbial communities from Lake Lanier, Atlanta, Georgia, United States - LL-1505 | ecosystem: Environmental > Aquatic > Freshwater > Lake | place: USA: Georgia | collected 2015-05-28
AGGACGCGTTCCTGGCACTCCGCCCAGCAGAGTGCCGTTGCCACCGTTTTGACGCATTAGAGTCTGAGCACCGACCAAGACCGAAAGCCGTCCGGCCACTTCGCTCATCGGGGCGAGCAGTGGAAGTTGACGATTAGGCAGTTGCACGGTTTCATAGGCGATTGCGGTGACCCGCTTCGCAACAAGTTGTCTAGTTAGCTCAAGGTCAGCGGCTAGGTGAAGAAAGGTGAACAGCACCAATCCTTCGCGCAAAAAGCCGTATTCGGCAGCGATTGGCTCTTTTACCTTGAGTACAAGGTCGCCGGCTGCCCATGTGCTTGCGGCGTCGGGTGCGATTTGCGCTCCCGCGGCCGCATACTCGGCATCCGTGATTGAGGAGCCCGCTCCGGCTCCAGCCTGAACGGTTACTGAGTGTCCTGCCGCCACCAACTCGTGAACTCCCGATGGAGTTATGGCTACGCGGTATTCGTTGTTTTTGATCTCACTAGGTACGGCGACCTTCATGATTCTCCTCTGGCGGGCAACTCTGCCCGTGCCCTCTAAAGCCTAACCTGACTTCAAAACTTGTCACGGATGATTCGCACGCAAACGATGTCGCAGTAAATTTTGCGTTTCGATTGGCCGTTTTGGCTTGTTGGGCAGTGGGAATGTGGCAGTATTTGCTTGTACCTCTTGTACCTTCGGTGTTTGCTGGGCTCACCCCCACTTATCTAAGGAGACGGCGTGAACAAGCCCCTTCCACAAGACCCCATGATGATCGAGCTAATCAAAGTGGCTCGCCGACAGCAGATGACGCGAAGAACAGCACTTGCCGGAGCCGGTGCCAGCGCGCTAGCTCTAGCGCTCGCAGCCTGCGCACCGGGTGCTAACAACACCAAGCTGACACCAGCCAAAGATGTGTCGGCAACCGATAAGTCACTCGTTTGGCACAACTGGTCGCTTTACATGGACGAAGACGACAAGGGTAACTACCCAACTCTCGAGCGATTTACCTCAGAGAGCGGAATCAAGGTCGAATACAAGATCGAGATCGACGACAACGACACCTATTACGGCAAAATCAAAGACCAACTGCTGCAGGGCAAAGACATCGGAGCCGACGTTGCCTGCCCAACCGAGTGGATGGCATCGCGTTGGGTTAACAACGGCTACGTGCAAAAATTCGACGCCGCCAATATTCCAAACAGGGTCAACCTTGCCCCCGCCTACCTGGGCGCTTCGTTCGACCCGAACCGCGACTACACCCTGCCTTACCAGGGAATTATCGGTGGTCTCACCTTCAACAAGAAGGCCTATAAGGAAGCAACCGGCAAGGATGCTCCCACCTCGGTTGCAGATCTTTGGGACCCAGCTCTGAAGGGTCGAGTCGGTGTGCTCTCCGAAATGCGCGACACCATTGGAATCATCCTGATGTCTCAAGGCGTAGACATCACCGACCCAAACAGCCTCACCTCTGATGCATTCATGAACGCAATCGATTTGTTCAAGGGCAAGGTGGCCGACGGTCAGGTTGCGCGCATCAAGGGAAACTCCTACTCCGAAGACCTCACCAACGGCGACACGATTGCCGCTATCGCTTGGTCTGGCGACACGGTTCAGCTAAACCTGAGCGCTGGAGAAGAGAAGTACGGCTTCGTAGTTCCTGACTCTGGGTCGACCATCTCGGCCGACCTTTTCCTCATTCCCATGGGAGCAACCCACAAGGCCAATGCCGAAGCGCTGATCAACTACTACTACGACCCAAAGAACGCAGCCGAACTTGCCGCTTGGGTCAACTACGTAACTCCGGTGGTTGGAGCTAAGGAAGAGGCAATGAAAATCGACCCGTCTCTAGCCGAAAACCAATTGATTTTTCCAAGCGAAGAATTCATGGCCAACACCAAGTCATTCCGTTCGCTAACCGGCAAGGAAGAGCTCTCCTTTTCCAAGGCTTTCCAAGAAATCCTGTTGGGCGTCTAGTGGCGACAGAGTTTGTCGCCAGAGGATCCGACCTCGACCTTGTTGGAATTCGCAAAGACTTTCCGGGCTTTACCGCGCTAGATCACCTAGATCTTCACATCCCGGCCGGTGAATTCTTTGCCCTCCTAGGTCCGTCTGGCTGCGGCAAAACCACCACTTTGCGCCTCGTTGCCGGTCTCGAAGAACCGACCTCCGGCAAGATTCTGATCGGTGGCAAGGATGTCACGGCCTCGAAGCCTCACGAACGCCCGGTCAACACCGTCTTTCAGTCTTACGCGCTCTTTCCGCACATGTCGGTGCTCGAGAACGTTGCCTTCGGATTGCGTCAGCGCAAGGTTGACGAGCCTCTAAAGCGTGCCGAAGAAGCGCTGGCACTGGTTCAGCTTGGGCACCTTTCCCAACGTCGCCCTCAGCAGCTTTCTGGTGGCCAGCAGCAGCGCGTGGCTCTCGCTCGAGCGCTGGTCAACCGGCCATCCCTGCTCTTGCTCGATGAACCGTTGGGCGCTCTCGACCTAAAGCTTCGTCGCGAAATGCAAATCGAGCTGAAGGCCATCCAGATGGAAGTCGGCCTCACCTTCCTGCACGTTACCCACGACCAGGAAGAAGCCATGGACATGGCCGACACCGTGGCGGTTATGAACAAGGGTCACATCGAGCAGATGGGTGCTCCCGAAGCGCTTTATGACCGCCCACACACGGTTTTCGTTGCGAAGTTCTTGGGTCAGTCCAATCTTTTCATCGGTAACGTCGCCGAAACTTCGGCAAACTCGATCGGCATCGAAGTCGCCGGTTACAAGATTTCGGTTCCTAAAGACCGCGCCGAGAAACACACCGGCAAGGTCGCCATCGGAGTTCGACCTGAGAAGGCCGACCTCCACCAGCAGAAGCCAGCCCCGTCTTCTAGCGAGAACCTGATTGGGCCGGGTGAAGTTCTGGACATTCGGTTCACGGGTGTTAGCAATCAGTTCCTGGTCGAGATTCCAAACATTGGGCTGGTTACCGTTTTCGAACAGAACGAAGGCAACAGCACCGTCGCACTGGGCGATCAGGTATACGTCAGCTGGAAAGTTGAGCACACCTTCGGCCTAGCCGATTTGCCCGATTCCGTCGAGGAGTAGTCGGTGGCATTCGCAGCGTTTTCAGGTGGCTCCGAAAAGAGTTCATACAAGGTTCCGCGCAAGAATTCGACCAAGGTCGCATTGGCGCTTCTACTGCCTGGCATGATCTACCTAGCGCTGTTCTTCATCACTCCGCTGGCATCGCTGGTGGCAACATCCTTGGAAGTGCCAGACGCGTCGGGTGAGATTGGTCGCTACCAATACGGCTTTGAAATTGGCAACTACTGGTACGTCATTCAGACCTACTGGCCGCACATCGCCCGTTCCTTTGTTTATGCGCTCGCGGCCACCATTCTTTCGCTGCTGATCTCCTATCCACTGGCCTATTTCATTGGGGTTCGGGCTCGCAAGTGGCCGTTGATTCAAAAGCTTGCACTCGCATTGGTCATCGCGCCTTTTTTCATTTCGTTCCTGCTTCGCACATTCGCTTGGAAGCAGATTTTCTCGAATGAATCTTGGATAGTTACCACCCTGCAATCACTGCACGTCTTGGCCCCCGACCAATACCTCGTCGGTACCGACTTTATGGTGATCTTCGGTCTTACCTATAACTTCATTCCGTTCATGACCCTGCCGCTCTATACCTCGCTCGAGAGGCTAGATCTTCGCCTGCTTGAAGCCGGCAGCGACCTCTATGCAACACCGGCCAAGGTCTTCCGCAAGGTGACTCTTCCGATCACCATGCCGGGAATCATTTCGGGCACGCTGATGACATTCATTCCGATAGCTGGTGATTACATCAATGCCAGCCGCGACTTCTTGGGTTCAAGCGGCACGCAGATGATTGGAAACGTGGTCGAGACCAACTTCTTGAGAATCAACGACTACCCATCAGCCTCGGCACTTTCGGTGCTTTTGATGGCAGCAATTCTGGGTCTTGTGGTGTTCTATGTTCGACGCAGCGGAACGGAGGACCTACTTTGAGGTACTCACTCGGCCGCGCCGCGCTTCCGCTCTATGCGATTCTCGCTTTCGTTTATCTTCTGATTCCGATCGTTTACACGTTCATCTTTTCGTTCAACAACACCTTCAAGTCGAACATCACCTGGCGCGGTTTCACCTTCAACAACTGGCTCACAGTGTGCGAAGAGCAGGGCGTTTGTGAGGCCTTTGGAAACTCGATTCTGATTGGCGTGGTTTCCACCGTCGTGGCCACCGCGCTAGGCACTGCGATTGCAATCGCTCTGGTTCGCTACGAATTCAAGTTCCGCTCCGCGGTCAGCTTGCTGCTCTTTCTGCCGATGGCCACGCCCGAAATCGTTCTAGGTGCCGGTCTTGCTTCCCAGTTCTTCAACTTTGGCGCCGAGAAGGGCATCGGCACGGTAATCATCGCGCACGTGATGTTCTGCCTTTCTTTCGTTGTGGTCACGGTTAAGGCTCGAGTTTCGAGCCTCGACCCTGCGCTCGAAGAAGCCGGCAGCGACCTCTACGCGTCTCCGTCGCACGTGTTTTGGAAGATAACCTTCCCGCTGCTCATGCCGGGCATCTTGTCGGCGGCGCTCCTCTCGTTCGCACTTTCCTTTGACGATTTCATCATCACCAACTTCAATGCCGGCGCGGCGACAACTTTCCCCAAGTTCGTCTACACCGCGGCGTCCAAGGGCATTCCAGCTGCCGCCAACGTGGTTGGTTCGGCCGTCTTCCTGGTGGCGATTCTGATTGTGGTTGGCGTGCAAATTCGCTCCACGATTAAAGAACGTCGCCTTCGCGCCGTCAGGTAACCGGCAGCGAAATCAAACCTCAGGCAAAAAGCGCAGTAACGGCTTCTCTAAAGTGTTCGGTGTGACGCTTCACGTCGACGAGGGTGTGCGCTGGAGACATCAGAGCCATGTTGTGAAATGGCGTCATCAAGATTCCGCGGTTAATCGCGTGAAGGTGCAAAAATTGCTGCAGCTCAAAGTCGTCGGCATCGGCTGCCTCGCGCCCGGTCAGCGGCGCGGTAGCTCGAAAGGAGTATTCGGCACGACATCCGAGTTGTGACACCTGCCAAGGCACTTCAAACTCGTCGAGAATCGCCTGCACGTCGGCGGTCCACACCGTGCACAACTCTTCCATTGCGATAAATGCTTCTGGTGTTAGAACCTGAGTGAGCGTTGCGGCTACCGCGGCCATCGAAAGAGCGTTTCCAGCTAAGGTTCCGCCCACGCCACCTACATCGATGTGCTCTAGGTGCAGACTATCTGAGACGCGCTGGCTGAGTTCCTGGCTCATTCCAAATGCACCTGCGGGGATGCCCGCGCCGATGGTTTTGCCCAGCACAACCGCGTCGGGGTGCAAGTCGCGACGTGCAGTCATGCCGCCTGGGCCTTCGGAAAGCGTGTGTGTTTCGTCGTGAATCAAGATCACGCCATACTTGCGGGTCAGCTCTTGCAAGCCCTCGAGATAACCGGGCAGAGGCAACACGATGCCGATGTTAGTCATCGCCGGCTCGATCAACATCGCTGCGACGTCACCGGTGGCGAAGGCAGCTTCGGCAGCAGCCAGGTCGTTGAAGGGCACGACAATCGTGGTTTCGACCGGATCAACCTGTGGCCCGATGTTGTTTTCGCGAGAAACGGTGTTTCCAGCGTCATCCAAGTTGGCAAAGGTTTCGTCAACCGTGCCGTGGTAGCAGTAGTCGTGCACCACAATCTTCGAGCGGCCGGTCACGTGGCGGGCGTAACGCAAAATGTGGCGGTTGGCGTCGGTTGCGGTCAGGGTGAACTGCCACTTCTCAACCCCGAATCGGTCGGCTAGGGTTTGGGCCGCGATGGTGGCGTCTTCGGTTGGCAGCATCAGGGTGATTCCCTGAGCGAGTTGGCGTGCGATGGCAGCCACGGATGCATCGGGAGAGTGACCAACCATTGCGCCGGTGTCGCCGAGGCAGAAGTCGACGTATTCGATGCCGTCGACATCGGTAAACCTCGAACCTTTGGCGGTCGAAACATAAACGGGGTAACCGCCCGGCCATTTGGACATCCACGACATGGGCACGCCGCCCATCATCGGGCCTTGGGCCGCGGCAAACTTCTGTTTCGAAACCGGATGCTCGCGCACGAAGCGCTCAACTTCTCTTTGGAATAGTTGTTTGAGCTTGCTGCGGTCGACTTGCGCCACTTGAATCACCCTTGATTAGATTTAGTTGATTTGACTGGATTCTTGACTGGTCGGCAAGACTTAGAGCGCGGCCAGACCCTGTTCTAGCACGTCGAGGGCATCGTTCAACTGGTCGTCGGCGATGCTTAGAGGCGGCAAGAAGCGAATCACGTTGGCGTAGGTTCCAGCATTCAGAACGAGAACGCCGTTTTGGTGGCAGTGCTTGACCACCGAATCGACGGCCGAAGGCAGCGGGTTGTGCGTGCCTGGCTCGACAAACTCGATTGCGATCATCGCGCCGCGTCCTCGAATGTCACCGATGACGGGGAACTTCTCCTGCATCGCGCGAAGGCGAGGCACCAGGATGCTTTCGATGTGAAGTGCGCGCTCGAGCACTCCGCCAGCTTCGATTTGACGCAGTACCGAAACGGCAGCCGCGGCAGCAACCGGGTTGCCTCCGTAGGTTCCGCCGATGCCACCCGGGTGAGATGAGTCCATGATTTCGGCGCGACCGGTAACGGCCGAGATTGGCATACCTCCGGCGACGCCCTTAGCGATTGTGATCAGGTCTGGCTCGAAGCCATCCTCGTAGAAAGAGGCAAACCACTTGCCGGTTCTAGCGATGCCCGACTGAACTTCGTCGGCAACCATGACGATTCCGTTTGCCTTGGCCCAAGCCGAAAGGGTTCTTAGGAATCCAGGTGCAGGCACAATGAATCCACCTTCACCCTGAATCGGTTCGATCACGACGGCCGCAAGGTTAGTCGCACCCACGCGCTTCTCCATATAGGTGATGGCGCGCTGGGCTGCCTCTTCACCGGTCATGCCGGCTGGGTCGCGGAATGGGTAAGACATCGGAACGTGGTGCACGCCGGGAGCAAACGGGCCGAATCCCGAATTGTAAGGCATAGCCTTGAAGTTCATGGCCATGGTGAGGTTGGTTCGGCCGTGGTATCCGTGGTCGAATACGGCGATTTCTCCGCGTCCGGTGAACTTGCGAGCAAACTTCACCGCGTTCTCGACAGCCTCGGCACCCGAGTTGAACAGCGCTGAGCGCTTCTCGAAGTTGCCGGGGGTGTACTTGTTTAGAAGTTCACAAACTTCAACATAGGGAACATAGGGAGTGACGGTGAAGAGCGTGTGGGTTAGTTTGGCGACCTGCTCCTGAACGGCCTGTACAACGCCGTCGTTGGTGTGTCCGATGGTGACCACGCCGATGCCCGAACCGAGGTCGGTGAACTGGTTTCCGTCTACGTCTACCAATGTCGCGCCGTGGGCACGATCGATGTAAACCGGCAGTGCGGCACCTACGCCGTGTGAAACCTCTTTGAGTCTTCTAGCGTGAAGCTCTTGAGACTTCGGACCTGGAATAGCCGTTACGATTTTGCGCCCTAGCGCCACTGGTTGCTCGCTCATGTTCCAATCCTACGCCTCCGACCTTCATTCGCTTGCGAACGTTTTGGAGCGTTCGACGAAGTCTCGCATTTGGATGGCAAGATGGTTTTATGCGTCGCGTCATTATTCTCGGGTCCACCGGTTCCATCGGAACCCAGGCCATCGAAGTCATCCAGGCGAATCGCGACAAGTTTGAGGTAGTTGGGCTTGCCGGCGGTCAGAACAGCCAACTTCTTGAGCAGCAGCGCCTGGAGTTTGGGCTCGAGCCAGCGGCTGCCGTGCTCGGCGCGGATGCCGCCACCGCTCTAGTTTTGGCCACCGAAGCCGATGTCGTGGTCAACGGCATCACCGGTTCGATCGGTTTGGCCCCAACACTCGCGGCTCTAAAAACGGGCAAGACTCTAGCGCTGGCAAACAAGGAGTCACTCATCGTTGGCGGTCAACTGGTCAAGGATGCCGCGCGGCCGGGTCAAATCGTGCCGGTCGACTCCGAACACTCGGCGCTCGCGCAATGCTTGCTCGGAGGCAGCGCATCCGAGGTTAGAAAGTTGATTCTCACGGCTTCTGGAGGCCCGTTTCGGGGGTTCACCTCCGAGCAGCTGGCCACCGTCACTCCGCAGCAGGCGCTCTCGCACCCAACCTGGGTGATGGGCAAGGTTGTAACCACAAACTCGGCAACACTGGTGAACAAGGGCCTTGAGCTAATCGAGGCGCACCTGCTGTTCGACATTCCTTTTGACCGCATCGACGTAACCGTGCACCCGCAGTCGGTGGTGCACTCGATGGTCGAGTTCATTGACGGTTCGGTGCTTGCACAGTGTTCTCCGCCAAACATGACGCTTCCGATTGCCCTCGGAATGTCTTGGCCCGACCGAATCGCCAAGGTAGCTCCAGCCTGTGACTGGACAAAGGCTGCCACCTGGACCTTCGAACCTCTAGATGAGAGCGTGTTCGGAGCAGTGCGTTTGGCTCGCCAGGTGGGTTCGGCCGGCTTAACCTACCCGGCGGTTTACAACGCCGCCAACGAGCAGGCGGTAGAGGCTTTTCACACCGGACGCATCGGGTTCAACCAAATCGTCGATCTCATCAAACGGGTCGTGGATGCTCACGAACCCGAGCCGGAGCTTTCACTAGAGTCGGTGCTTCGAGCCGAGACTTGGGCTCGCGACCGTGCCGATGCGCAGATCGCAACAGCTTGTTGAATAACTTTCAGACTTTTGTCAGAAGCCACAGTTAGGTTCAAACCATGACCGACACCTTGCTCTATATTCTTGGAATCATCATCATCGTGGCGGGCCTCGCACTATCGATTGGGCTGCACGAATTCGGTCACCTAATTCCGGCCAAGCTTTTCGGAGTGCGCGTTCCAACCTGGGCCATCGGATTTGGACCCAAGCTTTACTCCAAGAAAATCGGTGAAACCGAATACTCAATTAGGGCGATTCCACTGGGTGGGTTCATCACCCTAATTGGCATGTATCCGCCGGCCAAAGAGGGAAAGGATGACTCCAAGCGCTGGTTCTCCGCAAGCATTCTTGCGGCGCGCGAAGCCCACTCCGAGCACATTCAGGCGGGCGACGAAAACCGAAAGTTCTATCAACTGGCCGCCTGGAAACGCATTGTTGTGATGTTCGGCGGGCCGTTCATGAACCTTGTTTTGGGCCTGGCCATGGTTAGCGTTGCGCTCAGTGGCATTGGCGAATATCAACGGGTGAACACCGTGGCGCAGATAGTCGAGTGCGAAGCTCAAATGGTCGACCCAGCGAGCAAGTGCGCCTCAACCGATGTTCCCACCCCGGCCGCGGTCGCAGGCTTCAAGCCTGGCGATCAGATTACCGCGGTTGACGGAGAGCAGATAGCGCGAACTCAAGACCCGTTCGTCAAAGTAGTTGCGCAGCCGAACGATGAGCATGTGCTCGCCGTGATCCGTGATGGAAAAACCATTGAACTCCGGGTCACGCCAAAGGTTGGAAAACTTCCCTACGCCGATACGACCGGCAGCCTAGCCGTCGATGCCTCAGGCAAGCCGCTCTTGAAAGACCGCGCCTACATCGGCTTGATGCTCGACCACGCTCGAGTGCCTGCGAGCATCTCGGAGTCGCTCGCCGCTGGCACGCAGATGACGGGCCAAACCCTCGGGTTCATCGTGCAGTTTCCTCAGCAGGTTTATGCGTCGGTTTCGAGCCTGTTCAGCGGAGCGGAGCGCTCACCCAATGGCGCAGTCTCAATCGTCGGAATCACGCAGTTGGCCGGCGAGGTAAACGCCAACTCGAACGCAACTTTTTCAGATCGCATTTATCTAAACCTGATGCTGCTCGGTACGCTAAACTTGGCGTTGTTTGCCTTCAACATGATTCCGCTGCCACCCCTCGATGGCGGCCACATCGCCGGTGGAATCTACGAATATGCCAAACGAGGGCTATACCGACTGCTCGGCAGGCCCGATCCGGGCATCGCCGACACCGCGCTGTTAGCGCCGGTTGCCAACCTGATGTTCCTAATTCTGATGTTTGCCGGTCTGGCGATGATCATTGTCGACCTAATCAAACCCATCGTGCTTGGCTAAAGGAATCATCCAACGCCTTTTATGCTTGAAGTAGTAATCACCCGAAAGTGAGTTGCAAAACACTATGCCAGCCATAAACCTTGGTCTGCCTAAGCCACCACCGCCTACCCTGGCA
>Ga0214921_10012339_pt1 | contig 10228 bp, 11 predicted proteins | sample LL1505_MetaG_FD_177992 | JGI IMG/M metagenome (GOLD analysis project Ga0214921, IMG submission 177992) | Freshwater microbial communities from Lake Lanier, Atlanta, Georgia, United States - LL-1505 | ecosystem: Environmental > Aquatic > Freshwater > Lake | place: USA: Georgia | collected...
TATCAAAAAGTTAAGTATAGAAAATAAAATTTACTATCTTCAGCCGAATACAGTTATTTTTATGTTTATAGAATAATAATTAATTATATGTTTTAAACCTAATAAAGAAAACAAAAAATAAGAAAAATAATGGCATTCAAGAAAGAAGTTGTAGAAATTATTGAACCAAGGGATGTGTTTGTAGGAAATCCTAAAGCGGAGGTTACTTTGGAGGAATTCGGCGAATATGAAAGTGAAGTATGTGCTAAAGCAAACGAATTTGTAAAGCAATTATTACAAGAATATGATGGTAAAATTAGATTTAATTTCCGTCATTTCCCACTTACTAAAATTCATCAAAGAAGTTTAAAAGCTGGTGAAGCAGCTGTCGCAACAGCTCAGGAAGGTAAGTTTTGGGAAATGCATAATATTCTATTTGCTAATAGAAGAAATCTTGGAACTACAAGCTTGAAATTACATTCGAAAGAAGCTGGTGTTAAGAATAAAAAATTTTTAGATGAATTAGTAAATGCTACCTATGGTTGGCAGGTGCAAGGTGATCTTAAAGAAGGTATAGATAGAGGAGTTAAAGATGTACCTACCTTTTTTGTTAATGGGATCTTGGTTGCAAAGCCAACATATGAAGAGTTGAAAAAAGCTATTGATCATGCTATCAAAAATATTGGAAAAAAGAATGTCAAACCTGTAGTTCCTTATTCTGTTATACTTAAGAAAGGCCCTGAAAAGCCTATCCCGTCATCAAAGCAGCCTAAGGAAGCTCCAAAGGTAAAAACATCTGTAAAAGAAGTTTCGAAAAAGGATGTGAAAAAAAATATGACAAAAACTGTTGAAAAGGTTAAAGTTACTGTTGCGAAAAAAACTAAAGTTGTAGTAAAGACTCCAACTAAAATTATAAAAAAAGAGATAGTAAAAACAGTGGTAAAATCAAAAGCTAAACCTCTTGTAAAAGCTGCCATAAAAACAAAGAAAAAGCAAAGAGCTTAATATATTTTAATCATTTGTTTCTAATTTTTAAAAATCTTTATATTGATGTTATAAAAAGATAGCCCATGATGTTAATCATGGGCTATCTTTTTATTTTTTAATAATTACATTAAGTCCATTGCCATAGCAAATAAAGTAACATTAAAAGGTAATACCATTGAGCAATATCCACCTCCGATTGTGTAAACTCCAAAAAAAGCAGCTATAGAGGCAAGAAATAATACCCAATAAAGTGCGGTAGATTTTTTAGTTTTTTCCATGTTGACATTATTTGTGCAAATATAAGGCAGATTATAAAAATGCAGAAATATAAATCTATTCTTTTATTATTCATTATTTTGCTTAATATAATCTAATTAATGAAAGTCAACTATAAAATATTTAACCTTCCATTTAAACATTCTTTTACCATTTCCAAAGGGACTAAAACTCATCAACCAACTTTTGTTGTTGAATTGGATTATTTTGGTATAAAAGGTTATGGGGAAGCCCCCGAAATAAGTTATTATAACATTCTAGTAGATAAAATGCAATCTGATTTAGAAAGCAAAAGGCCAATGCTGGAAAAGTTTTCATTCTCCGATCCTGAAAGATATTGGCATTATCTGCATCACTTGTTTCCAGGTAATTCATTTCTAGTTTGTGCATTGGATATGGCAGGATGGGATATCTATGGTAAAATGAAAAAAAAGCAATTGTACAATTTGTGGAATTTGAATCTGGATACTACTCCATTAACTGATTTTACAATTGGAATTGATAATGTTGAAAATATGGTTCAGAAAATGAAGGAGCAACCTTGGCCAATCTATAAAATAAAAGTGGGCTTTGAAAATGATATTGATACGGTAGCATTATTAAGAAAAGAAACCAATGCAATATTTAGAGTTGATGCAAATGCAGCCTGGGATCTGGAAACAGCACTTCACAAAATTCCTTTGTTAAAAGACTTAGGTGTTGAATTAATTGAACAACCTTTAGCCAAAGATAATTGGGACGGAATGAAAGTTCTTTTCGAAAATTCAACTCTTCCCATTTTGGCAGATGAATCATGTGTAAAAGAGTCTGATATTGAAAAATGTTATCAGCACTTTCATGGTGTTAATATTAAATTAACCAAATGCAGTGGTATTACTCCTGCTAGAAGAATGATTGAAAAAGCTAAGTCATTATCTTTGAAAATAATGATAGGGTGCATGAACGAATCTTCTATAGGGTCTGCAGCTATTGCTCAGTTGGCGCCTATGATCGATTATGTTGATATGGATGGAACGATGTTACTATCAGAAGATATTGCCATTGCTAATCGATTTAATTATGGAAAGATAATTTATACTGAATCCTATGGACTTGGAATTGAATCAGTTTTATTCTAAAAAAAATCGTCAATACGAAGTAGTATTGACGATTTTTGTAATTATCCTTTCAATTACCAAATTCTTACTCGTAAACTATCTGGTCTATACATGGGTGATCCTGGCATAATATTGAATGTCGAATAAAATTCATCAACATCGGCAAAAGGCCCATTAACTCTGTACTTAGCAGGAGAGTGAACATCTGTCATTAGCCTGTTTTTTAATTGTTCCTCCCTTGTGTGTCCTAGCCACCCTAAAGCGTATCCTAAGAAATAACGTTGCATAGGAGTTAGACCAGCAATTTGTTTGTTTTCTTTAAATTGAGTAGTTTTCTTGAATGCTTCTATGCCTAAAAGAATACCTCCAAGATCTGCAATATTTTCTCCAAGTGTTGCTTTTCCATTAATATGATAACCTTTTACAGGTTCAAATTCATTGAATTGATTAATCATGACATCGGCTCTTTTATTAAAAGCAATTTCGTCAGACTTTAACCACCAACTAACCAAGTTTCCTTTCTCATCAAATTGACGACCTTCATCATCAAAGCCATGTGTAATTTCGTGTCCTATTGTACTTGCACCACCATATCCATAAACAACAGCATCATCTAAATCTTCATCTCTGTAGCCTGGCACCGTAAATATCCCAGCAGGTAATACTATTTCATTGTTGCTTGGATTGTAATAAGCATTATAAGTTTGAGGATACATATCCCATTCATCCCTATTTACAGGATTTCCTAATTTGCTATATTCATAATTGTGCCACCAAATTCTTGAATTCATATAATTTTTAGCGAGACTTTCTCTGCCAATTTGCATAGTAGAAAAATCTTTCCATTTGTCCGGGTATCCAACTTTACTTTTGATGGTCGCTAATTTAGTGAAAGCCTTATTTTTTGTGCTATCACTCATCCATGACAATTTGCTGATTCTATCTCTTAAAGCTTCTTTTATTGCATCCACCATTTTAGTGTATCTGTCTTTAGCCGTTTCTTTAAAAAATTCTTTAACATACAGTTGACCAAGCATTTCTCCCATAGCATCTTCTTCCATTTGTATCATTCTCTTCCAACGAGGTTTTCTAGCCTTCGCTCCGCTGAATAATTTGTTGAAATTAAATGATGTAACACCATAGGCATCAGGAAGTACAGCTGCCATGTCACTTATTAAATTAAATCGTACGTAATTTTTCCATACCTGAATGGGTGTGGTTTTTAATATCGTATTTAATGCTTTGAAGAATTCAGGTTGACCTACAATTACTGAATCTTTAGTTTTAACACCAATAATCTGTAAGTAGTTTGACCAGTTGATATTATCCGATATTTTATTCAAATCGGAAATAGACATTTTATTATAATTTTTATAAGGATCTCTTAAGTCTTCAATTTTCCTGGATGCCGTTGCTAGTTTTGTTTCTAATTGTAAGATATTTTTCGCGACAGTATTAGCATTTATTGGTTTTTCCCCTGCCATTGTTAATATTGATGAAATGTATTCTTGGTATTTATTGCGAATATTAACAGTGGTGGAATCGTTTTTAAAATAGTATTCTCTATCCGGCAATCCAATACCACCTTGTGATAATTGATAGGACATTACTTCGCTATTTTTTGCATCCTGGCCAACACCATCATTAAACAAAGTTGAAGATCCTGTTTTTTTCAATTCCGCAACAGTGTTAATGAGTGAATTGATATCAGTGATTGCATTTATTTTGTCTAGCAATAATTGAATTGGTTTTAATCCTTCTTGCTCAATTTTATTGGTATCCATGGCTACACTCCAAAAGTCTCCAATTTTTTGATTACTGCTTCCGGGATTGTCTTTTATTGTTGCTGCTTTTTCGCTGATTTCTTTTAAGCGGTTTAAATTTTCTTCAATGACTAGATTTGCAATACCCCAACTTGATTGTTCTCCTGGAATAGGATTTTGCTTAATCCAATTACCATTGGCGTACTCAAAAAAATCTTTTGATGGACTAACAGATGTATCGATATTTTTTGCAACTACATCAGGTATCTGGATGTTTTCTTTTTTACTGTTACAGGATTGTAGGCATATAAGCCCTATTAATACAATGACTGATTTATTCATAAAAGTATAATTTTGATAAATGTAGTAAAACATTAGGGTTTATAAAAAATATTTTATACTTTGATCTTTATCAAAACATTTATCCGATTTTCGCAATTATGACACCAGAACGTATAGACAGATTGAATGATGTATTAAGTAAGCGACAATTTAATATAACCGTTGTATTGGAAAATGTTGCTGATCCTCATAATATTTCAGCGGTCATGAGAACTTGCGATGCTGTGGGTATTCAGGAGATTTATATTCTAAATACTGTTATTCCTAAACATAAAAAGTGGGGAACTAAAAGTAGTTCGAGTGCTTCTAAGTGGCTTACTATTCATCAGTTTACAGATGTGACATCTTGCTTTGAAGCACTTAGAAAAAAATACAATAAAGTTTATACAACGCATTTAAGTTCAGATGCAGTTGGCTTATATGAATTAAACTTAACAGAATCAGTAGCCCTTGTTTTTGGAAATGAACATGGTGGTGTAAGTGAAGAATTGATTAGCTTGGCTGATGGTAATTTCATAATTCCTCAAGTGGGCATAATAAAGTCACTTAATATATCTGTTGCCTGTGCAGTTTGTGTGTATGAAGCTTTTCGTCAGAAACAAAATGCTGGGCATTATAGTAAGCCGCAGTTACTTGGAAAAGAGTTAAGTGATTTACGAATTCAATGGGGCTTTTTGGATGAAAATTAATTTTACGGAAAGATGTATTATGTTTTAGATGAAAAGATTGAATTTCCTTCAGTAGATTTAGCTGATGAAGAGGGTTTGTTAGCCATAGGTGGTGATCTCTCTGTTGAAAGGCTTTTATGCGCATATAAAAATGGGATCTTCCCTTGGTATAATGAAATGGATCCAATTTTGTGGTGGTCGCCTGACCCTCGTTGTGTTCTATTTCCTAAAAAAATTAAAGTTAGTAAAAGTATGCAGCAGCTTTTACGTCAGCCAAAACTTCGATTTACAATAAATGAGTGTTTTAGTCAGGTGATAAAAAATTGTCAAACAATTTCAAGAAAAGATGGCAATGGCACCTGGATTAATGAAGATATTATTGATGGCTATTCGCAATTGTATAACAATGGGATTGCGCTTAGTGCTGAAACATGGATGAATGATAAATTAGTTGGAGGTCTGTATGGTGTAAAGATTGGAAAAGTGTTCTTTGGTGAAAGTATGTTTTCATTAGTTTCAAATGCGAGTAAATTTGCATTAATCAAACTATTAGCACAATTATCCAACGAAGGTGTGGAATTAATAGATTGTCAAATGAAAACAGATCATTTATTGAAAATGGGAGGAGAAATGATTGATAGGCAATATTATATTGAACTCTTGAATAAATATTGTCATTAAATAGTTAACCTGCAATTATACGTTTTTGATTGCTCTTTACAAATAGAATATAACTTCCGAAAAGAACCGCATTGAAAAATAAATCTGTTATCATTCCGTTTTTTACAAAAGGTATTCCCGCGATTAAACAATTAGTCCAGCCACTTATACCTGATCCATAATAATTGGCATTATCAAAAAAGAAACAATTCGTGTTGCTTAAAAAGAAAAATATAATCGAAGATAAAATAGAATACCCTCCAATATGAACGATTGAAGATTTTTTCATTGTGAAACCTAGTACTGTAATAAATAATAAAGAGGCATAATTACCTATTTGACTCATCCCGTAAAATCCTGAAGTAATATTAAAAACTTCAAGCATAATGTCGGATGTAAACATGGCTAAAAGTGGTATCGCAAAAGCGAATTTTTTATCTTTAATAATTACTCCAGAGAATAATGAAATGGCAATAATAGGATTAAAACTATTAGGGAAAGTAGTTACTTTCAGGATAGCTGCAAACAATATTAATACACCAGATATGATATAGTTTAGGTTACGTTGTTTCATTTTTATAAATATTTGAAGCAAAAATAGGTAATTATAAGCTATGTTTTTTCATTCTCATATTATGCTTTTATCCTCATGTTGTTAATAAACTATTTTTATAGCTTGAGTTATGGCTAAACATAATAAAATTGGACAAAAGGGGGAGCGATTAGCTGTTGCTTTTTTTGTGAAAAAAGGCTATAAAATACTAGATAAAAACTGGAGAAGTGGAAATTGGGAAATAGATATCATTGCAAAAAGAATGGGAATATTACATTTTATTGAAGTGAAAACAAAAACAAATAACATTCATGGATATCCGGAAGAAGCCGTAACAAAGTCAAAGCTCCAATTTGTTATAAATGGGGCAGAGCGTTATTTATTAGAAAATCCGAAATGGGATAGAATTCAATTTGATATTTTGTCGATAACCTTAAAGCCGAATATAGATTATTTTCTAATGGAAGATGTTTTTTTGTAGTAGGATAAATTTTATGTTTAGTTAATGTCTTTCGCCAAACAAGAGGCTACCAATTCTAATCATATTACTACCAAGCTTGATTGCAATTTGGTAATCACTGCTCATGCCCATACTTAAGATCGAAAGATTGAAATTATTTGTTGAAAAATTTCGGGTTGTATCGTAAATGTTTTTTAGATACGAAAATTCAGATTCGACAATTGAATGGTTGTCAGTAAAGCTTGCCATGCCCATAAGACCTAAGATGTTTATATTTTCAAGAGCTTCACTTTTTTTTAGTGAAAAGTAATTTGTGATTAATAGTTCTAATTCGGTTTTATCAAAGCCGAATTTTGTTTCTTCACTAGCAATATACACTTGAAGTAAGCAGTTTATTTTCTTTTGATTTTTTTTTGCCTGTTTATTAATTTCTAAAAGTAGTTTTTCGCTATCAACACCATGAATCAGATGTATAAATGGAGCTATGTATTTTACTTTGTTAGATTGGAGATGCCCAATAAAATGCCACCTGATATCTTTTGGAAGTATTTCATGTTTTCCAATAAGTTCTTGGACGTAATTTTCTCCAAAATCACGTATTCCAGCATCGTAAGCTTTTTGAATATCTTCCACTGATTTTGTTTTTGAAACCGCAACGATGTCAATTTTAGTAGAAGGTAATTGGTTTTTTATGGTTGTGTATTTTCCTAAATTGAATGGCATGGTGTAAAATTAAAATAAAAAATCCATGATGGTTGTCGCATCATGGATTAAAAGTAGTATAAATAAAATGTTATTTTAAAATTGTTCTGCTAATTACAATTCGTTGCACTTCGCTCGTGCCTTCGTATATCTGTGTAATTTTTGCATCTCTCATCATTCTCTCTACATGATATTCTTTTACAAATCCATATCCGCCATGAATTTGTACAGCTTCTGTAGCGGTCCACATGGCGGTTTCACTACTAAAAACTTTCGCCATAGAGCTAGATAATGCGTAATCGATTTTATTGTCTTTTTCCCAGGCAGCCTTTAAACATAAAAGTCTAGCAGATTCGATTTTTGTAGCCATGTCGGCTAATTTAAATTGAATAATCTGGTGATTCATGATTTCTGTACCGAAAGCTTTGCGCTGTTTACTGTAAGCTAACGATAATTCATATGCACCACTTGCAATTCCTAATGCTTGAGACGCTATCCCAATTCGTCCTCCGGCTAAAGTTTTCATGGCAAATTTAAAACCAAAGCCATCTTCACCTATTCTGTTTTCTTTTGGAACTTTAACATCATTAAATAATATAGTGTGGGTATCGCTTCCTCGAATGCCTAATTTATTTTCTTTAGCTCCCACAATCACACCTGGCCAATTTTTTTCAACAATAAAAGCATTTATACCTTTGCTGCCCTTGCTTGGATCTGTTTGTGCAATTACCAGATATACACTGGCACTATTGCCATTGGTAATCCAATTTTTAGTTCCATTTAGTAAGTAATAATTACCCTTGTCTTCTGCGGTGGTTCTTTGTGAAGTGGCGTCACTTCCAGCCTCAGGCTCACTTAGTAAAAATGCTCCGATATACAGTTCTCCATCTTTTTTTCCTTGTGCTAATGGAGTTAAATATTTTTGTTTTTGTTCTTCATTAGAATATTCTTGGAGTCCATAACAAACGAGACTGTTATTTACGCTCATGCATACACTAACACTCGCATCTATTTTACTAATTTCTTCCACTGCTAGTACATAACTGATTGTATCCATACCACTTCCGCCATATTCTGGCTTAACCATCATCCCCATAAATCCAAGGTCTGCTAATTTTTCAACCTGCTCTTTTGGAAATTGTTGATTTTCATCTCTTTCAATAACTCCAGGCAAACATTCATTTTGAGCAAAATCACGTGCTGCCTTTTGTATCATTAAATGTTCTTCTGAAAGTTGGAAATTCATAATAGATTTTATTTGTGCAAAAATAAGATAAGTAAAGTTAGAAAAGTATTAATATAAATAATATATGTCTTTTGGAGATAAAGGGATATATGTATCTTTACTAAAAGAGAGAATAGGTGAAGGTTCTTTTATTTTTCATTCATTTCAATAAATAATTTTGAATACTGCTGCTCAAAATTTTAAAATTCAAAAATACATCACAATTGTATCTATTTCTCTTTTTCTTATTAAAATCCTTGCTTGGTATCTCACTCATTCTGTAGCTATATTAACTGACGCATTAGAAAGTATTGTTAATGTCATTGCGGGTTTAATTGGTCTATATAGTTTATATATTTCGGGGAAACCAAAAGATACGGATCATCCATATGGACATGGGAAAGTAGAATTCATTTCTTCAGCAATTGAAGGGGTGCTCATCGCAGTTGCCGGGTTAATGATTATATATAAATCAGTGTCTAATATTTTTGTAAATCATATCATTCATAAATTAGATTATGGAATCTATTTGATTTTGTTTACAGCAATTATTAATTACGTTGCTGGAAGAATTTGTTTAAAAGCTGGTTCAAAAAACAATTCTTTGGCATTGATAGCGGGGGGGAAGCATTTAATTGCAGATACTTATACAACACTAGGTATTTGTATCGGATTGGTTTTGATTTTGGTTACAAATATTATATGGTTAGATAGTGCAGTGGCTATTTTATTTGCATTAATTATTTTATACACTGGCTTCAATATTGTGAGAAGTTCTATTGCAGGAATAATGGATGAGGCTGATGAGAAATTATTAGAAAAAATGGTTGATACTTTGAATAAAAAGAGGGGCGCCAACTGGGTAGATTTGCACAACCTAAGAATTATCAAGTATGGTACGACTATTCATCTTGATTGTCATCTTACTGTTCCATGGTATTTTAATGTGCATGAAGCGCATAAGGAAATTGATGATTTGTCTGATCTAGTCAGAAATGAATTTGGGGAATCAGTTGAGCTTTTTGTTCACTCCGATGGTTGCATGGATTTTTCTTGTTCCATTTGCGATAAGATTGATTGTGCATCTCGAAAAACAAATTTTGTTAAGAAGATAACCTGGACGATGGAAAATATATCTACTGATAAAAAACATCAAATTATTACTTAGTGATAATATCAATGTGTTAATAATTTAGCAACTCCAAAAGCAGCAGCAGCAGCCAATGCGCCAATCATCATTACTCTCGTAGCGCCCATCCATGGATTAATGCCTGTTACTTTGCTTTTTATAAAACCAAAAGCAAATAAACAACACAATGTTGCTACTACAGAATATTGCAAAGCTTCTGCAGCATCATTGATGAAGAAATATGGACTAAGGGGAATGACGCCACCTGCTATGTAAGATAACCCAATATTTAAAGCACTTTTAGTAGCTCTTTTTGAATCTGGCTTTTCTAATCCTAATTCATATTTCATCATAAAATCTACCCATCTGTTTTTATCTTTTGCGATT
>Ga0214921_10012340_pt1 | contig 10228 bp, 5 predicted proteins | sample LL1505_MetaG_FD_177992 | JGI IMG/M metagenome (GOLD analysis project Ga0214921, IMG submission 177992) | Freshwater microbial communities from Lake Lanier, Atlanta, Georgia, United States - LL-1505 | ecosystem: Environmental > Aquatic > Freshwater > Lake | place: USA: Georgia | collected 2015-05-28
TGATTGACGAGGTCATCTTCGAACCCAAACGGGCCTTCTTGAATTCCACGAAGCCGGAAGTTTTTCTCGGGCCACTGATGGAGTTTTCGGGGGACACCGGCATCAAGGTTCGCATGGCGGTGCCGGTGGTGATCCGCGCGTGGGACGAACCGCTGCTGCGTGTCTGGACGACGGCGGCGGCCGCGGACGGCATCACATCATGGGAAATCGGCAACGCCGGGGCACTGCCGCTTCTGAAGTCTTGGGGCATCGAGGCCCGTGACGTGGCCACAGATTTTACCCTGTACGCGCTGAATCACGTTGCAAGCGAGTTTCTGGCTGGCAGAAACGAGAGCGGTTCCAATCCGGTCCGTGTGACCTTGTCCGTGGAAGATGACTTGCGCAACCTGCGGGCCCAACTGGACCATGCGCCTGGCATCGAGTACCAGGCGATCCTGTACAAGGACACGCCTCTGTTTATCGCCGAGAGTTGTTCCTTGACGGCGCTGCACAACGGTTGCCCGACTTCAAAAGTCTGCGGATACCGGACGCTTGAGGTCGAAAATCCCAAAGGCGAGCGATTCTTTGTGGCGCACGAGAGCTGCAAGTCGATCGTTTACGGCAAGCAAGCCTACAGCGTAACGCAGCACCGGGATCAGTTCACTGCCCTCGGCATCAAGCGGTTCCGGGTCGATTTCCTGACGCGAAATTACGAATCGGCTGAAGTTTCGAAAATCATCCGCGCGGCGATGGCAGGCGAGCCAGTCGTTGGCACTCACAGTGCCAACTTGAACGGCGAACTCCTTTGACCGGGACGCGTCAAGGCGCGGTCTTGAGTCGTGGCTTTGCAGGCGAGGATCCCTTGGCGTCAGATCCAGCCAGTGCCATGAGCTTGTCCGCGATCTCGTCGAGAGGCAGCACCATTTGTGGAGCCCCGATCTCGGCCGCGGCCTTGGGCATGCCGTAAACGACGCACGACTGGGCGTCTTGCGCGATGGTTGTCGCCCCTTTTTCCCGCAGGTGAAGCAGGCCTTGGGCCCCGTCGCGACCCATTCCGGTCAAGAGGGCGGCGATCACTTGCGGCCCCAGGATCTCACACGCCGAATCGAACATGTAATCGACCGAAGGTTTGTGCCGGTTGACGGGATCATCGTCTGTGACGCGCACGACAAACCTGGTGCCCTTGCGATCGATCCGCATTTGCTTGCCACCGGGGGCGATCAGCACGCGGCCAGGTAACAGTTCGTCTCCATCACGTGCCTCTGCCACGGCCATGTTGGAAATCGCGTTCAGCCGTTCCGCGAACAATGCCGAGAATTTCTCGGGAATGTGCTGGACGATCGCGATGGGCGGGAAGTCCTTTGGCAGGGCTGGAATCAATTCCGACAGGGCGACGGTCCCGCCGGTTGAGGCGCCAATCAGTACGATCCTGGAAGCGTCAAACGAGCCCTGGTTGCGACGGAATCTTTTCTGGAAAGTGTGGGCCTGGATTTTGGATCTTTTGACTTGCGCCGCGGCGGCGGCTTTCTCGCGGATGGTGTGCGAGAACTCATCGATCCGGTCCGGCGACGGTTTCGGGATGAAATCAAGGGCACCAAGTTCCAGGGCCTGCAGGGCAAGACGCCCGTCCTCGTTTGACGCGCCGGAAACCATCAATACCGGCAACTGGCGGCGTGGGATCATTTGCCGCAGGTAGGTCAGGCCGTCCATGCGTGGCATTTGGAAATCGAGGGTCATCACGTCCGGCGCGAGGGCCTCGATCCTGGATTCCGCCTCGACCGGATCCAGGACGGATCCGACGACTTCAAATCGCGGGTCAGAACTGAAAATATCGCCCAGCAATTTGTGGATCACCCGCGAGTCGTCGACGATCATGACCCGGATTTTTTTCGCGGCGGGCTGACGTTTGAACTCAAATTCCCGGGTCGTTGGACTCAGGCGGACTTTGATGCCTTGTTGCTTGCCGCCCTCAAGGCCATCCGCCGCGAAAACCGCGACGCGCCAGCGTACTGGAATTCCCAGGCGCGCGAAGAATTCACCGATGGTCAGCTTCAGTTCCCGGTAAAAAGGCTTCCTGGTGTCCTCGATGCCCTTCGCGTTGGCGAGAACCATGATTCTCAGGTCAGATGATGCCGAGCCACCGTCCTTGAGTTGTTTGAGGGCTGTCCGCAGGGACGTCACGCAATGGTCAATCGCGACCAGGCGGGCCTGTTCATCGGCACCGCCGGCCTCAAGTGAAAACCCGCCCATCATGCCGCAGGTCAAGATCTGGCCCGATTTCAAATCGGCGACGAGCACGGCAGCGAGAAGGCCCGGGGGAAGCTCGATGATGTCGTGCCGCGCGTGCATCAGCGGACCCTCCGGAACGTCGAGTGGCCAAGGGCCTCCAGTTCAGGAATTTTCACGGGCAAGGCCTCGCAGTGGCCCAGAAACAGCATCCCGCCGGGCAGCAAGCTGGCGGTCACATTCTGGATGGCGCGCATGACGTCATCCGGTTTGAAATAGATCAGGACGTTCCGCAGGAACACGGCGTCGAACTGGACTCCGGGGCGTCCCGACGGGTCCATCAAGTTGAAATGCCGGAATTTGGCGCGACTGCGCAGTTGGGAGTTGACCCGGTACAGGCCCTCGTTACGCCCGATGCCTTTCTCGAAGTACTTGCGCAAAAGGTCGGGGGGAACTTCACCCTGGACGGCACGTGAAGTATACACGCCGTCGCTCGCGGCCTGAAGGACGCGCATGTTGATGTCCGTGCCGAGGATCCTGAAGTCACCCCGGGGATGGGCCGCCTGCAAGGACTCGTGCAGGACCATCCCGATGGTCCAGGCTTCCTCGCCCGTTGACGCGGCGGCAGACCATGCGAGAAACCGTGATCCCGGGCGCGCGCTCGCGCGTTCGCGCGCGAAACGGTCGAGAATCCTGAAATGCTCGATCTCGCGAAAGAAGTTCGTTTTATTGACGGTCATCATGTGCACGAAAGTCTGGAATTCGCTGGCGTCGCCCTGGACCACCCGCAGATATCCGTCGATCGACGGGATCGACAATTCCTCCATGCGCCGGGTGACTTTGACGACCATGCGCGATACGCGGTGATTGTCCAGATGAATTCCGGTGCGTTCGACGAGTATCCGCGCGAGTCCTGAAATGGCAGACGACCCGGAGGCAGTCTTGACTGACTCCGGGCCCTGATCAGGGATCGCGAGGCTTTTCGCGATACGCGCCATCAAAGTTTTTCCCACTCGTCGTTGTCATTCTGGTCATTGATGGCTGGTTCGTTTCCCGGGCCATTCGTATTTCCACCGACTACAAGTTTCAGGTCCTTGTCCCACTTGGCTTCGCCGCGCGGGGTGGGCGGGGTCCGCGTGGCCGGCGTCCGGCGGGTTGGCGCACGCAAGGCCCGGACATTCGCCGTGCTGCCCCTGGTATGATGTTCGTGAGCATGAGTCGCGGTGCCATGAGAGGAGGATCCGGCCTTGGGACGGGTGTCCGCGTGGGCGGAGGCTCCGCCCGAGTGGCCGATCACGGTCAGGAGCGCCGAGACGTTGGAGCCGAGCTGGTCAGCCTGGGCCTTAAGCTGGTCGCTGGCAGACGCGGTCTGGTCCGCTGCGCTCGCGTTTTGCTTGGTTGCCTGTTCCAACTGGTTCATGGCTTCGTTAATTTGCTTGATGCCCTCGGATTGTTCCTTCGAAGCGGTCAGGATTTGCTGAGCCTGCTCAAGAAGTTTCTCGGCGTCGCCTCCGATGCGGGACAAGAGCGATCCGGTCTCAGTCACGAGTTGCGCGACCATTCCGACTTTCTCGGAGTTCTGCGCCGTGATTTCTTCCGCGGTCTTCACGGATTCCTTGACCATGCTGGCGATCTCGACAGAGGCCTTGCCGGACATCTTTGCGAGGTTGCCGACCTCCTGCGCGACCACGGCGAAGCCACGTCCATGCTCGCCCGCGCGCTCGGCCTCGACCGAGGCGTTGAATGACAGCAACTTGGTCTGGAACACGATCTCGTCGATGACGGCCGTCTTGTCGGCAATCTCACCGATGACGCGGACAAGATCCTGGATCTGGCGATTGCTCTCACGGATCTCGTCGGTCGCTGCCTTGAGTTTTTCCATCGAGGAATTGCCTTTGTCCGCGGTCATTTTCACGGTCGTCGACAATTCAGCCGATTGTGCCGCCTGCGCGACGTTGTTGGCGACCATCGCGGAAATCTCGTCCATGGAGGACGCGGTTTCATTGATGGACTCCGCCTGTTCCTGCGACATCTCAGACAGTTGCTCGCTGGCTTTCAGGAGTCCCGTGGCGGCTTCGCCAACCTGGGTCGAGTTGTTGCCCAGGTCATCAGCGATCTTCAGGATGGGCGACGCGATGCTGCGGCCAATCAGGGTTCCCACGACGCTGACGAGAACAGCGGTCAAGGCAAGAAGCGAGAAGATCCACATCGACAACATCGTGGCCGGGGCCAAGGCCTCTTTTTCCGTCATTTCCGCGACGAGTGCCCATTTCAGGCCGAATACCTGAACCGGCGTCCACGAAGCCAGTACGGACTCGTTGTTGTAGTTCGTGATGAAACCGTCGCCGATGGTGCCGGCAAGGGCCTGCTTGACGGCGTCGGATTCGATCTTGCCGGTTTCTGGACGCAGGAACGAGTTCACAACCGAGCGGTTTTTCGTATCGAGATGCGAGTCAGAACGCATGAGGAAGTCCGGACCAACAAGATAGACTTCCCCCGTCTTGCCAAGGCCGGAGCGATTCGCGAGCATCGCGTTTATCTTGTCGATCGACACCTGGAAGATCAAGGCCGCGAAGGGCTTGCCTTTGTGAGCGATCGTGGTTCCGACGAACGCGGCAGGTGCCTCGTACGACGGGAAGTAGTTGCCGAAGTCCGACATCAGGAGGTTGCCGGGTTTGTCGGCGCGCTGCAGGTTGCTGAAGAGGGATCCAATGCTGGATTTCGCGTTCGGGCTGGAAACAAGGTTTGTGCCCAGGTCGACTTCCTTGAAATCCGTGTAGTAAATTTCGCCCGAGGCCAGATCGACCAGGAATATGTCGTAGAGGTCGAATTTGGCCGCGAAATCGCGGAAATACGGGTGCCGGGTGGCATGGATCCTTGAGTACGTCGAGCGGTCCGGTGACTGGTCGAGGGCATTTTTTGAGCCGATGGGATTCGTGTTGCGGACAATGTAGTGATGCTGCAGCCAAACACCGTCATCCGAGAGGCTGGCGACATACTGGGCGACGTCCTTGGCAGGGGATCCGGACTTGGCCTTGTATTCGTTGCCGAAAGCATTGTTGTAGTAATTCACAAGGTCCCGGCGCATGGCATCGAGTTCGCTCGCGCTCGTCCTGGTGTCCGACCGCGCGCTCTTGTACGCGCCGAAGAGTTGCCAGGCCATGTCTGCGGTGTCAGGGTCCGCGGCCAGCAGCGCCATCTGGTTTTCAATGTTCTTGAAATGGTTTGCGACCGCGTTCTTGCCATTGTCGCGGATGGCCGACATCGATGAGGTGACATCCCTTTCGATGGCCTTTACCGCGATGCGGTCCGCGACGAATCCCAAGACCATGATCGGCAACATCCCGATCAGAAGGAACTGGAACGTCAGTTTCTTTTTCAAGTCCATTTTGATCCCCATGACGATATCCCCCTGCACTCAAATGGCTTCGTTGACGGATTCAAGGAATAATTGAAGTTCGGCCTGGTCCAGCGCGTTGTCGAGATCGATCAGCGGGGTCAGTGTCCCGTCGGCGTCCTTGGCAATGGATCCGATCCCGCGATGCTTTATGCCAGCAGCCCCGGATTCGCGTGCCATGGCCATCGCGTCGGGACTGTAGGACAAAACCTCATGGACTTCGTCGACGAGAAACCCGAACTGGCGGTCCCCGATGCTTGAGATGATGACACACGTTTTTTGTGGTTTCAGGGCGACTTCACCGACGCCGAATTTCATCGCGAGGTCGATCACGGAAATGACCTGGCCGCGCAGGTTGATCAGGCCGACAAAGTGACGCGGGACGCTGGGAAGCCGCGTCGGCTGTATGAAACTCGTGACTTCCTTGACGCGGGCCAGTGGCAGTCCATATCGGCGTCCGCCGAGGCTGAACGTCATGAACTTTTCCTTGCGTGCCGCTGTGCGCGCTGGTGTCGCTGTCTTGTCCACGTTCACTCCCGTAACAGTTTCGATGCCGCGCGCCGTTTGCGCCTCACGCGGCGATTCCAAGACGCCCTTCGATGATTTTTGACAGGCTCAGGATCAGCGACACCTGGCCATTGCCCAGGATCGTGCAACCGATCGCGCCGACCACCTTGCCCATGTTCTCGCTGATGCGTTTCAAGACGATCTGCTCCTGGGCCAGAAGCTCGTCCACGATGAACCCGTACTCGACTCCGCGGTACTCGATGACCAGTGCCGGGACCTGGTCGTGACTGACCGCCGACTGGCCGTGGCCGTTCGGTGCCGATAGCGTCGAGGGGTGCTGGTTCGCGACAAGGATTTTCCGCAGATCGTGGATCTTGATGACGCGATCCTCAATGCGCAGAAGGCTGTCTTCCTTGCCGATTTGTTCCAGTTTTCCGCGTTGTACGTGGACCGTTTCCTTGTATTCGCTGTTGGACAGCACGTAACGCTCGTCGGCGACTTTCACGATCGTGCCGTTGAACATGTCGAGGCTCAGGGGCAGCCTGCAGGTAAAACGCGTACCCTGGCCGAGAACCGTGTCGATGAGGACGCTGCCTTTGAGGTCCTCGACGGACTTGCGAACGACATCCATGCCAACCCCACGCCCTGAGATCTCGTTGGCCTGGTCGTTGGTCGAGAATCCGTTCATGAAAATGAACTTGTGAATCTCGCCGTCCGTATACTGCCGGTTTGCCTGGACGAGTCCCATTTTGACGGCTTTCGCGAGGATCTTGTCCTTGTTCAGGCCCCCGCCATCATCCTGGACGCAAATATCGATGGCGCCGCCTGTTCGCTTGAAGGAGAGGGTGATTTTCCCGCGCGCCGGTTTGCCTGCTGCCGCGCGGGCATCGGCGCCCTCGATGCCATGGTCGACGGCGTTGCGAACCAGGTGGGTGAGTGGATTGGCGATGGCGTCGAGAATCGTCTTGTCGATCTCGGCATTCTCGCCGACGACTTCAAAATCGATGTCCTTGCCCGTGATCTTCGCGGCGTCGCGCACGGCGCGCTCGAGACGCTTGACGAGAGGCGACGCCGGGATCATACGCAGGGTGACGACGCCGTGCTGCAGGGCGCGTGTGATCTTGCGGAGTTCAGTTACGGATTTGCGCGCAAGATCCTCATTGGGTTCCGCGTCTTCCATGGCGTGATCCAGAGTCGACTGCAGGATGACCTGCTCGCCGAAGAGTTCAATCAGGCGGTCAACCTTGCGCGCCGAGATCTTGATGAATTCCTCCGCGGGCGCGGAAGATGCCGGAGCAGGCTGTACGACCGGTTGAGGCACAGGCGCGGGTGCAGGTTCCGGTACAGTTGCGGTGACTGCAGGGGTTACAGGCGGGGTTACAGTTACGGGGGCAGCCGGTGCCGATGCCTGGCCTTTTCCGCCGGGTTCCATATATGCCCGGATCGCCGCGGTTTCCGATGCAATCAGTCCGCCGCCGATGTCACCTTTTTTGAGCTGGCCAGAGGAGTCTTTCAGCGCGTCGACAAAACGGAGCAACAAGCCAAGGATTTCATCATTGAGCTTGACGTGGTGATTCTTCACCTGGGACATCAGGCTTTCCGCCGCGTGTGCCAATCCCGCCAGTTCGGTGAGTCCGACGGCCGCGCTCGATCCCTTGATATTGTGCGAGTACCGGAAGATCTCGGAAATGAGACCCTCATCCCCGGGGTTCTTCTCAAGTTTGAGCAGACCTGACTCGAGCGCTTCAACCTGTTCGTCAAGTTCAGCGACGAAGATCTGTTTCAGTGAATCCGGAATTCCGCTCACGTCGTTTCCCCACAGCTGCACGTTCGTTGGCCGTATTGATCCCGGGGCACCCAGGGAGTGCGGGAAAGGCATCGGCTAGTTCGGGCGAATCCTTACAGGGGTTCCGCGCTGGAGTTCCACGCGACGTTTTGAATCTAGACAGAATCGGGTGTAAGTGCCCTACGCGGCTGGATTTTCCTGGGGATCGTCATTGGTCCCGGTCAGCCTGGGACCGTCATTTTTTGGTTTTACAGATTTCAAGACGTGACACAGCAGTTTGGACGTCTTGCCCTTCAGGGCGAGCTCGTCGGAACCTTCAATTTCAACAAAATCCCGGACCAGGTTGTAGGTGGTGTCGCTGATCAGGACGTGATCCTTCGGGGCTTTGCTCTCGAGTCGTTGCGCCACATTGACATTGTCACCGATCACCGTGAAATCCCGGCGTGAGATTTTGCTGCCGAGGTCGCCAAAGACCACGTTTCCGGAGTTCACGCCGATCCGGATGTGGACGTGTTCTTCCAAGTCTTTTTGCGCCGCGTTGATCTGCTCGAGGCGACGGATCATCTCGAATCCGGACTTGACGGCGTTGTAGGCGTTTTCCTCGGCGGTTTTTCCGAAGAACAGCGCCATGATCGCGTCACCGATGAACTTGTCGATGGTCCCACCGTTTACTTTTATGATGCGAACCATGTCGTCAAAATAGTTGTTGAGCAACGTGATGATCGCCTCGGGAGTGCGTTTTTCACTCATCGTCGTAAATCCGCACACGTCCGAGAACAGGATGCTCGCGTCATCGCGATAGGCCGTCATGCCGTGACCGGAACTTCTCTTTGCGATGTCTGCGGCGTGCTTGATGGCGGCGTCAGACATGTATGACATCATGGCGTCGCGTTCCCGGAGGACGCGGGATTCGGCCAGCAGGCGTTCCACAATGACAAGGAGTTTATCCGCAGTAAAAGGTTTTGATACGAATTCAGAGACACCTGCCTTGCGGGCCTTGGCTTTCTCGACGGCAGTCTCCTTGGCCGTAAGCATGATGACGGGGACATGTTTGAAGTCGGCCAGGGACTTCAGGCCGCGGGTGAGGTCGCGTCCGTTCAATCCTGGCATTTCACAGTCGGTGATGACCAGTGATGGTTTGACAGATTTCGCGACGCGCAGGCCTTCCTCGCCATCGTTCGCGGTCGCGACGCGGAAACCTTGCTGCTCCAGCGCGTTGCCAATGAGGCTGAGGATGACTTTGCTGTCGTCGACCGCCAGGACGTATTCGCGTTGGCGTTTCAGCTCACTGAACAGCATGGACTTGAGTTTGGCCACAAGTTCGTCGGGGTCGACCGGTTTCACCATGTAATCGTCGGCACCGACATCAAAGCCACGGTCGATCTCGAACCCCTGACTGAGGGTTGATGAGATGATGACCGGCAGGTGACGCCATTCCTGCGAATTCTTGATCCACGAGCAAACATCGTAACCGTTCATCTCGGGCATCTCGATATCGGTGATGACGAGATCTGGTTTGAACCTGGCAAGGACTTCGATGCCCTGTTTGCCATTGTATCCGTGCGCGAGGTCGTACGGTTCTTCTTTGAGGATGTTCTTGATGTATTCGTGGATCGTCTTCGTGTCATCAATGATCAAGATTTTTTTGCGACGATATTGGGCTTTTTCGAGGACTTCGCGGAGTTTCTCGAGGGGGGCGGGGAATTCGATGAAGTGGTCACCGCCAGAGTCGAGGGCCTCTTTCTCGGCTTCGCCAGTGGTCGAGAACAGAATGATGTGGATGTTGCGTGTCTCTGCCATGCCCTTGAGCATCCGGCTGAGTTCGGCCGTGCTGACGCCGTCGAGTCCCATCTGGAGCATGACGATGTCAGGGCGTTCGGCGCGGATCCGGCTGAGCAGTTCAGCGCTGTTTTCGACATCAAGGACTTCGACGCTCAAGGCCTGCAGGGCTGTTGTCATCACGGTGTTGACGACCCGGGATCCGCACGCGAGGACGACGCGCAATCTTTTTGCGTTGTTTGACTCTGGTGCCGTTTGCAGGTCGGTCACGCGTTGAACCCCGGATAGGCGAAATTCCTCTTCGTGTCCGGAATCGGACCGCGCCGGACTCACCTTGACGAATGGCGGTTTGAAAAAAACGAAATAAGCGCGATAATCCCGCATGAGTTCAATTGGGAAGTACGGCGTGCCGGGCGCGCGAGGGGTGACTGAAATGGCGGGTAAGGCCAAGGGGCCTCGAAAGTCCGGGCGTCGCGACGAGGCAAAGTCCGTCGCGGAAATCATAAGCGGCCTTGCGGTCGAGGGGGCGGAGGGTTTCAACGCGCGCAGGGACG
>Ga0214921_10012341_pt1 | contig 10227 bp, 11 predicted proteins | sample LL1505_MetaG_FD_177992 | JGI IMG/M metagenome (GOLD analysis project Ga0214921, IMG submission 177992) | Freshwater microbial communities from Lake Lanier, Atlanta, Georgia, United States - LL-1505 | ecosystem: Environmental > Aquatic > Freshwater > Lake | place: USA: Georgia | collected...
ACAGCAATTGATATAGTAAGTGGAACATCTTCGATTTCTTTTGCTGAGACTAGTAGTTCTGCAAGTGTTTTAGCTTACGTTAGAAATAATAGTACTTTAAATATAAGTAACTCTCAAATAGAAACAGCTGGAGAAAAAGCTTTTCAAGTTGAAAACACTGCTAGATTAACTTTATTAAATAGCGTACTAACAAATATAGCCAATCCTTCGACTGGAATATTTTTAAAAGATGCACTTTCTACGGCAGTAATAGTTGGTTCAGCAATTTCTGTTCCAGCAAACGCTAATAGTTATGCTGCAAATGGAGTAGCCAATTCTTATCTTTTTTATAAAAATCTTTATTTTAGCATAGATGCGTTTGGACAAAGCACAGAATCAAAAATTGGAAATAATATTAATAAAATTTTAATTAATTCATATGATCCAGTAGTTTATAGCATAGGTGATCAAACAATTAGTGGAATAAAAACTTTTGCATCGCGCCCAACAGTCAATGGAACGGGTGTTCTTTTAAGTGGCGAAGGCGGTGGATCTGTTGTTTTGCCAGATACAATTGTTTATACAACTGGCAATCAAACAATCAGTGGCGTAAAAACTTTCGCGTCACGTCCGACTGTAAACGGAACTGGCGTTTTATTAAGCGGTGAGGCGGCAAGCTTGCCAGGTACAATCGTCTACACAACTGGCGATCAAACTATTAGCGGGGTTAAAACTTTCGCATCACGCCCGACTGTAAACGGGACGGGCGTTCTTTTAAGCGGTGAAGCCGCGAGTTTACCGACGACGATTGTTTATACGACTGGCGATCAAACTATTAGCGGGGTTAAAACTTTTGCGTCACGCCCGACTGTAAACGGGACGGGCGTTCTTTTAAGCGGTGAAACCGCGAATTTACCGACGACGATTGTTTATACGACTGGTGATCAAACTATTAGCGGCGTTAAAACTTTTGTAGATAATACCACGTTTCTATCTGGAATTAATATCGGTAGTAATGAACAAACGGTCTCTCCAGTTATAAAAATGTATGACGGTGCGAATGGTGATTATAATAAAATAACTTGGGAAGATGGCATTTTAACTTTTAGAAATTATCCTTTAGGTGGTGGTAATTTAGGCGGTAACGCACAATTAAATTATTATTTTAGTGCAGAAGAAAGCCAAGCAGTTCGAACAATAGCTGTAGACGAACGTGTAGTTCATAATTTCGGTGATGAGACAATAAGTGGTATTAAAACTTTCAATGATAATGTTTATATTAAAAACTTGTTCGTAACTGGAACAGAAACAATCGTTAGAACTACCAATTTTAACGTTCAAAGCCCATATATTCTTTTAAACTTAACTGGCGGCGCGGTTGATGGCGGAATTTTCTTTGTTACTGGGGCTGGATTAACTGGAACAAATGATACTGGCCCAATTATTGGTTTTGACCATAGTAAAAGTTTTAAATTTGGAATTAGCACTAGAAATAGTGATCTTTCAACATTGCCAGATATTGCTTCGGTGCAAGATATACAGGCTTATAGTGGATTTGCTACTGGGCGTTACGCCACGATAACAAATCTTGCGACTACTGGTTCGACGCTCGATACGAAAATTAATAATTTAAGCGGATATATGACTGGCGTTACTGGTACATTCGGAGCAAGCGTTAACGCTCTTAATACTTATGCTGTATTAACTACTGGTAATCAGACTATAAGTGGAGTGAAAATCTTTAACACGCGCCCGACAGTCAATGGCACTGGCGTTCTTTTAAGTGGTGAGGCTGCGCAAGTTGATCTTTCTTCAACCGTTCGTACAACTGGCGATCAAACTATTAGCGGGGTCAAAACTTTTGTAACTGGTATTAATATTGTTGGAAACTTGACTGTTAGTGGAAATACAACAATAACAGGACATCTTTCAGCCGCGACAAAATCATTCCTTATTCAGCACCCAGTTGATTCTGGGAAAAAATTACAATATGGTAGTTTAGAATCACCATATCATGGAATACGCCTTACAGATCGCGCTAAGATTGTGGGAAATTCTGTTGTTGTCGAATTGCCAAAATATATCTCGGCTTTGGTAAGTGCGGATAAAACAAATGTACAATTAACAAACATAAATCACAGTAAAGTATTGTTCGTGAAAGAAGTGAATGCGGCACAAAATTATTTTGTTGTTGGGGTTGATTACGGCTGGTTCGACTATAAAGAATATGAATTTTACTGGAGCTTTACTGCGGAAAGAAAAGATGTACCGCCATTAGAAGTGGAGTTTTAATATGGCAAGTAATTATAACTCACTGAAAATTGTAACAAATGGGCTTGTTTTTTGTCTTGATGCTGCGAATCGTAAAAGTTATAATAGGTCGGGGACGGTTTGGCGTGACTTGGTTGCCAGCAACAATGGGACGCTAACAAATGGACCGACTTTCAGTAGTGCTAATCTTGGCAGTATAAGATGTGACGGGTCAAATGATTATATAGAAGTTGGAGATAACAGTAGTTTAGATTTCGGAACTGGTAATTTTACTGTTGAATATTGGTTTCAAAAATTAGCTAGTACAAGCAGTTACTCCAACATCTGGGGTGTAAACAAATGGAATACTGGAGCTTCACCTGGTACTAATGAGTGGACTTTAAGTATTGGAAATGGTACTACAGGGGCTGGAAATAACTATAGTTTTGCTGTAGAAGTTGGTAGTACTAGTTATGGGACTGGTGATAGCACTGAAGTATTATCATTAAATGTTTGGTACCAATTAATAGGCATTAGAGAGGGAGGTTCGATAAAAACTTATCGAAATGGAGTTTTAAAGCAGAATGTTTCCCCCGCAGGGTTTTCAGCCTCTTCATCAATTAATAATGTATTAGGTAGAAATTTAAGAATTAACAATTCTGCACTGAATCAATACTACGCAAATTGTGATAGTGCAATAGTTAGAATTTATAATAAAGCACTATCCGAAACCGAAGTTTTGCAAAACTTCAACGCATCCAAAGGAAGATTTAATTTATGAGCGCCGCTGGTGGTCCAGATTTAATTACAAATGGGCTGGTTTTGCATCTTGATGCGGCCAGCACTAAAAGTTATAATGGCGGCACAATTTGGCGTGACTTGGTTGGCAGCAACAATGGGACGCTAACAAATGGACCGACTTTCAGTAGTGCTAATCGTGGTAGTATAGTATTTGATGGTACAAATGATTATGTAACATTGGGAACTAGCGTACCTACAGATTTACGTATAGGTCAAGGCGATTTTACCATTGATTTTTGGATCCGTCCAAGCGGTACGGGGGCTTATGGTATCTGTGGAAACTTAGATGATAATACTGGGAATGGGTCTTACTGGGTTTTAATTAATTCTACATTCACAGGTTTACAAACTGTTCAATTTGGTTCTAATGGTAATAGTCAATTTAAATTTGGTTCTACTGCACTTCCTGCAAATGTTTGGTCAAATGTAATCTTATCAAGAATAGGGACGGTAATGACTTGTTATATAAATGGTATAATATATGCTGCCCCCATCACTATTAATAATTTTACTGGTAATTTCAATATAGATTATCTGATAGGTGTATCAAAATCGAATACAACCTTCACATCATATCTTTTAAATGGTCGCTTAGCAATTCTTAAAATTTATAAAGACAAGGGATTCATCCCCAATGAAGTCCTACAAAACTACAACGCAACTAGAGGGAGGTTTGGAGTATAATGTCTTTTCATCATTCACCGAAAATTGTCACGAATGGACTTGCTTTTTGTCTTGACGCCGCGAATCGTAAAAGTTATGGCGGGGCAGGGACAGTTTGGCGCGACTTGGTTAGCGGAAATAATGGGGCCCTGACAAACGGGCCGACTTTTAATAGGGCTAATTGCGGTAATATTGTATTTGATGGGACAAATGATTATGTAACCTGTGGGCCAGTTTATAATTTTGGGGGGGCGAATTCTGTTGCAACTATATTATTCTGGGCGAAGGGATCGGGCCAGATATTTTCCAATCAAAGAACTAACGGTAGCGAGCACGGGTGGATACAAACAAATATATCTGAAAACTTTACTTTATATATTGATGCATATGATAATCCTCCCTATGGAGAAACTTTTACTGGTCTTCTTAGCGCAACACCTTATCCAAGTTTAATTGGTCAATGGAATTTATATAATATGAGAATTAACAGACCAGCACACCAATACACCATGGGTATTAATCAATACTTTACAAGTTATACTAGAAATTTTTTTGTGAATAATAGTTCTAACTTTAATACGTTGGAAATCGGAAGAATTAATAACTTCAATTATAACACAAGTTATTTTTCAGGTCAAATAGCATGTGTTTCATTTTATAACAGAATTTTAACTGATCAGGAAATTATACAAAACTTGAACGCAACTAAAGGAAGATTTGGAGTGTAATTTATATATATGCCAAATATATTAATCAATCCTAATTCTGGAGTAATAGAGTTTTCTACGGGAGTCGCTGGCGGCGCGCTTTTTGATAGCAACATCACTAGCGGTAACCGCGCTGTTAGGTTAATATATGACAATTTTGGCGGAATTAATCTAACCAGTTATGTAAATATTACAGGATCTGGATTTACATCTGGACAAGATAGATTCAGCATTGACGGTACGAATGGGCGTTTATTTTCTGTAACGGATAACCTTTCAGGATCTCTTTTTAGCGTAAATGATATTGCAGGCCTTCCAATTATTGAGGCGTTTGACGATAATACAGTCGTAATGGGCGCTTACAATAAAAACGACTTTGTTCTTAGCGGAAACGCCCTTGGACTCGGAGGTTTTCCAAATACTGGTACAACAAAATTATATATAAGTGGAAATTTAGTTGTTAGTGGAAACTCAAGTTTTAGTAATCGCCCAACAGTTAATGGTAGTGGCATTGCTTTAACAGCGGATACATCAAAAATAATTGATAAATTTACGCCATCCCAAAACCAACCGCCATCTACAGGGTTCGCACGATTTGATACGCGAAATTCAATTTTAGTATTAGACTTTAATGATACAACGAATGACTCTGGAACTTTCGTTGGTTCAATACCAGATACGGCAAATATTTCTAATGGATTAAATGTTAGGATTAATTGGTCTGCGACAACAGGAACTAGCGGAAGTTGTGTTTGGGGTGCCCGATTTGCAAACCTAAGTGGTAATTTAGATACAATATCTTTTGGTACTACTGGTTTTGGTACTGGAACGGCGAATAGTACAAATGGAGTTCCAACTGTAACCCAAATAACATGTACTGGAATTGGTACTTTAACTACGGGTAGTTTTTATAGAATGCTTGTTTTTAGAAATAGTGCTGATACAGTAAATGATACTTTATTTAATGATGCAGAAATAAATTTTATTGAAGTGAGGGCGATGTAATATGGCTTACCAATTCACAACGGCGAGCAGTCAGTATTTAAGTGTTGCAAGCGCACCTGTAACATCTACTCCGCTGACGCTTGCTTGTTGGGTCTATAAAACCAACGTGTCCGATTCAAATTCTGGTTTTATATCAATAACCAATTCAGTGGGATCATCCAGCAGTTTTAATCTCAACCATAACGCAACAAACAATACCATAAGAGCTTCTGTGCAGCAAACTGGAGGCGTGGCACAAATAGCGATATCAACTTCTGGTTTGACAAATAATACATGGGCGCACGCTTGCGGAGTTTTTGAGTCATCGACGAGTCGAATAGCTTACTGCAATGGAGAAAACAGCGGGACAAATACAGGCTCTGCGGTGCCAGAGTCATTGAATAGAATATTAATTGGTGTTAATTGGTTCGGCGCTTTGCAAAGTTATGCAAACGCAATAATTGCCGAAGTCGGCATCTGGAACGTAGCGCTAACTGCCGCCGAAGTCGCCTCCCTCGCCAAAGGTGTTACCTGTAATAAAATTAGACCTCAAAATTTAGTATTTTACGCACCATTAATCAGAGATCTTCAAGATATTAAAGGTGGTCTTATAATCACCCCAAATAATAACCCAATAGTTGCCGCGCATCCAAGAGTTTACGCATAAAATTATGAAAAATTATTATAACACATCAACCTTTGAAAGGCGTGACATTAGTGACGAAACTATGGATGGCTGGATTAGCAGTGGCAATCCCAAAGCTAATAATTGGCGATTAACACCGCCAGAACCAGTTTATGATCAACAAACACAATACTTGATTTGGAATAATGGAGAATGGCTAGTTGAAAACCTAACTCTTCCAACCTATACGGCAGAACAATGGGTTCAAAGATATTTTACAAATTTAGAAGTAATAGCACTAATGCGTCTTGAGCAAGCCATCCTTTCTCAAGGAAAAACACTCGGTCCAAAAATGGAAGCGTCTAAACAATGGCTGGAGGCTATGATGTTTGCACAACCATCTAGTAGTTTTCCAGCTGCACCATTTTCCTACGCTGAAACTAGCGGAGAAGCGGCGCAAACATTAGCGAATAACTAATTAATGTAAAATTATAGTATGAAACGTTTATTAATAATTTTAACACTATTTTTAATAGCTTGCGAAACAACCCCAACTAATCCAGAGTTTTGGATGGAGCGTGAAGTAAATGCATGCTTACCAACCGCAATTATATTTAAACAATCTCTAAAAAAATATGGAGTTTGGTCTGAGGTATTTCGTTATTCTTGGAAAGACTCACAAACTGGTAAAATAAAGGGTCATGCTATGGTTGCCTATCTTTATCCACCAGGAAAAAATCAACTTTTTACATATGATTCAATGGGTTCTTATAGAACTTATGCTTATACTAATAATATACAAAATATTGCGCAATGTGCTCATACAGTTAGAGGGGCTTCAGATAAAATCTTTGCCGCCAGTTGGATTAAATAGATTTTGATAATTTATTTCAGGTGTACATATTAGTATGAGATATTTGCTATTGATTATAGCCCCACTATTAACAGGCTGTATTTGTTTAAACCCAGCGCATAAAAAAACCGCGCCACCAATCGCCAATACTGGCCGCGTTATTGAATCGTTAAATAGTACAAAAGACAATCTAGCTAAAGCTGGAGAGTCAAATACAATTGTAGGCGAAAAAATAGACAAGGCTCTAACGCTAGCAGAAAGATTAGAAATTCTTTTACAGCAGATCGAAACAGAAAAACAAAGCGCGGACGCTAAGAAAGTAAAGGATCCAATCGAATGAAAAAACTCTTAACATTAATTATTTTATTAACAGTATGCTCAACGGGGCTCGCTTGGCCTTGGAATGGGAAACCACTTTCTGGACCAGTTAATAAACCAAAACAACAATCAGTAGTTGTTCCCACAACACCATCGCAAAATCCAGTAAACGATGCGCGCGCAATTGTACGTGAATTAAACATAGAATTAAAAGCCGCAAAAAATGAAAATTCTAAACTTGAAAAAAGTTTATCACAAACACGTCTAGATCTTGATCAAAGTTTTAAAGAAATTGATGTCTTGAATAAAGAAATTAAAACATTAAAAGAGTGGGGTATCGTTCAACAATCTGAGGCTCAAAAATTTACAGAAAAATATAATAATTCTGTAAAACGTTATCATAGATTAAAATTAATTGCAGCTATTGTTGCCGCAGCTGGCGGTATTTTCTTAGGATTACAATTTATGGCTTTTGCTCCACCACCATATAATTTACTTATTCCAGTTGGTAGCGCTGGATTATTTGGATCATTAATTTGGATGTTTTTTTAATATGTGGGATCGTTTAGCACTTATAGGGCAATCTATTGCGGCAATGGTTACGCATGACAAAGCGCCACCAAATACACCTCCAGAATATATAGATGAAATGAAATCTATTAACTTTTTGAGAAGTAAAAAGTTTTTTGTTGTTTTTAGTTCGATATTAATGCTTATACTTTTTTATGGAGTTAGCGTATTTATTTTATTTTTAACAGCAACGGTTCCATCTATAACAGGATCATTTGTTACAATATTTGTTGAAACAATTAAAATATTTGCAATTATTATTTCTGCATATCTTGGATTACAGGCTGCAATTGATTTCAAGTATAACTCGGAGTCGAATACTTCTTTAAAGAGTGAGTTATCTTATGCAAAAGAAGAAGTCCAAGAAACAATAATAGAAATATATTCTGAAAAATATAAAGATGACAAGTCTTATGCTCCTTTAAAATGGGTGGAGGAACAACCTTATGAATAATTGGCCTAAACAAGATTATAATTCGTTAGTAGAATTTTATGGAAAAATTGGTGAAAATCAAACACAATTAATACTTCCATATCCAATGAAATTAGCTTGGGATTTAAATACTACTGTAAAAAAAATGACATGTCATATTAAAGTTAAAGAAACTTTCCGAGAAATTTTTGAAGAAATATTAGATTACTATGGAATAGATAAAATTAAAAAATTACGATTAGATGTTTTTGGTGGTACTTTAAATGTCCGCAAAATGCGCGGAGGGTCTTCTTGGAGCCACCACTCTTGGGGATGTGTTTGCGATATCGATCCAGATAATAATTTATTACAATGGGGCCGCGATAAAGCTTCATTAGCAAAAAAAGAGTATGATCCATTCTGGAAGATTGTTTATTCAAAGGGAATGACTGGTTTAGGACCAGAACAAAATAGAGATTATATGCATTGGGGTGGAGTAAATTATAAAAGATAAATAAGAGCTAAAAAAATATTGGAGATAAAAATCCTAATTTTAAACACGACAAATATATTAATAATAAATTATAAAAATATGTGTAAGTATTTATAATAATTAAATATGCCCATATACGAAGACGTTTCTATTGAAAATAAGCCAGAATTTGACACCTCAGATTTATGTTTTTCATTTACTCGCCCAATACAACTTTGCGCAATGGAGCTTAGTAGTATAAATAATAATAAAATTATTATAGGGTCTAAATTGAAAAATATTGCTCTATTAGAAGAACAGAGTGTAAATTTACCAATGGATACAATGAAAGATTTTAAATACTCGATTCGTTTTGATGGTATTATTGTACAAGCGATGGTTTCTTCCGACGAAGATAAATATTTAGCTGTAGCATCTGTTGATCAATTAAAAGAATATCTTCCAAAAAATGTTGATCTTGACGTTAATCGTGATTTAATGGGCGTTGCTTTTGACGCATTTGTTGTTAATCGTGGAAATAAGAATGGTCATATAATTAGTACTGACGTTGCCCTGGCCATGGTCGAAAATTTTATTAATAAGCCTTTTAATATAGAACATAATCGAAAAGTTGTTGTTGGCGTTTGTACTGGATATGGTTTTAGTGAGTTCGGGACAAGTAAGCCATTAACTTTGGAAGAGATCAAAGCAAAGAAGGAGCCCTTTAATGTTGTTCTGTCTGGATACGTATGGAAAATTGTAAATCCAGAATTTGCCGCCGATCTTATTGATAGTAGTGACCCTTCTTCCGAACAATATCTTTCTGTTAGTGCAAGCTGGGAGCTTGGATTCAATGAATTTAATATCGCTAAAGGCAGCAAAAACCTAGCAGACGCTTCTATTATAGAAGACGAAGATAAAATCATTGAATTAAAAGATCGCCTTAAAGTATTTGGTGGTAATGGATCCACAAAAGATGGCGAAATAATTTTATTAAATTTACAAGGTAGTGTTCTTCCATTAGGAATTGGCTTTACAAATACTCCAGCCGCTGAGGTAAGTGGTGTTGCTATTTCGTATGATAAGCCAGCTGAAACAAGTGCCGAAGTTACGAATATGAAATACACATGCGCAAAATGCGGATACAGTGGGGCAAAAGCTGAGGCTTGTCCTGAATGTGGATGCGAAGATTATACAGAAATGGAAACAGAAAATGAAAACGAACTTCCAGCTTCTGAAAATAATATTAATAAAAAAAGTGTCCTAGAGGAAAATAATAATGTAAAAAATATTATGCATATTAAAAATGTTGATGATATTACAGATGATTCCATGAAGGAAGTTGCTGCAAGTCATGTTCGTGAATTTATTTCCAACAAGATCGCAGAATTATCCGTTGAATGGAAATCTAAAGTCGAAGAAAAAGAAACCGCTCTCAAAGCTGCTGAAGACCAGATTGCTACATTGAAGAATGATTTAGACGCAATTAAGGCTGACAGCGATAAAGTCAAAGAAGAGTTTGTTGCAATCCAAGAATCCTTGAAAGCCAAAGAAGTTGAAGCCACCTTCCAACATCGTATGGCGATTCTTGAT
>Ga0214921_10012343_pt1 | contig 10224 bp, 20 predicted proteins | sample LL1505_MetaG_FD_177992 | JGI IMG/M metagenome (GOLD analysis project Ga0214921, IMG submission 177992) | Freshwater microbial communities from Lake Lanier, Atlanta, Georgia, United States - LL-1505 | ecosystem: Environmental > Aquatic > Freshwater > Lake | place: USA: Georgia | collected...
TAGGTAGCCGTAGGGATAGAGATTCCAATCTTTAATCACCTCTTTCATTCCTCCAGATGCTTCGATTAGAGCCGCCACCCTTTTCGGTGTCACCTCTCCTTCCACTCCGTCTGGGTAGATATCTTCTTCTGTCATTTCAACTTGAAGAAGATATGAGATAGAAAACTTTTTCATTTCAGCCTCCGGTGGTTAAATCCATCCTCAGCATAAGCACCGAAAGCCCCACGTCAAGAGCGAGGTCGCCGAAAGAGCGAAGTCGCTAGAGAGATGATCTCTCCCTCTCCATAATTCACTTGCCCCTCGGTTAAGATCCAATTCTTTATCTCATCCTCTAAGAAGGGAACGGCGAGAAGTTGAACGGGATTGACCAGGCTGTAAGGGGCGCTCTTTTCCCAATCGCGAAAAAAGTGATGGGGCTTCATGGTCTGCAAAATCTTTTCTTCTCTCGCTCCGACAGAATCTGGAAAAGATCTGCCTTGCCTCAAATAAACCCTATGGCGATTTTCTCCGCCCTCACCATAACGAAGAGAGAAGAATGTTTTGTAGTTAGACCAAGCAGGAGTCCTTATTTGATAGTAGTAATCAATATATCTAAGCACTCCATATGCGTAAAGACGAAAGGAGAATCTCCTTCCATCTCCTTGAAAGATGGTTCCTTCCAGATCGATGTTACTGACCTGAATTCTTTTTGCATTCTGGATTGGAGACACCATGCTAGGTGTTTTCGAAATTGCTTTTTTGGCCAAGGTCCCTCCCAGCGGATCAGTCTAAGTGAAATAGATTACTTCCAGAATTGAGATAGTCTAAGATAAAGGACCCTTGCCGAATATATTCTGCATCTTTCTTTGTCCAGGTAGCTTCAGCATTTTTAGCAGCAGCTCCACCAGCCCAAGCAACATCACGAGCAGCCCAAACATAGCCACGGAATGGATCGGCACAAATGAAATCTATGGTGGCTCTCACGGCATCCCAAAGGGCATATTGAGATGGGGTTTCGGCAAAGTTAGAGACATTGACAGATTGAACGGAAAAGTTAAGAGATTTTTTTGAAACGGATGATGCATCTAGAACCCATTGAGCGGCCAAGTCAATGCACTTCCGGATATCTTCAGACCTCCCATCTGTGTAATTCTTAAAGGTGTAGTCTGTGGTCGCCACGCAAAGATTGACAACGGCCCGATAGGAAAGATGTCCAAGGGCCTTTCTTTCGCCGCCGGGAGCAATCAGATAAACTTCTGAACCCGGACAAATCTCTCTAGAAAGTCCATAGAGAGATGAGCGAACTCTATGATGTGAGGAGTGAATCTCAAATTCATACCGTTGCATCTCTAAGCCCTCTTCTAAATAACCTTGCGGATTACATCGTCCAAAGGGTGAGTCAGACCTGTAATCAGATCAACAACTTCATAATGTGAGAAGGAACCCAAGTTCTGTCCACTACTAAGGACTTTTACAAAGCCTCCTACCCACACTGTTTCCCTTGAAACTTGGGAGAGAGCCCTTCGAATCTCTTCTGTAGAGCCAAAAATCCTTCGATATTTCTTGTCCACCCCAAAACATAAGCGTGAGTGAGGAAGAGTTCCGCGACAAACAAAGTCGGCATCATCAGAAACAAAATAAGTGAGCCTCTTCTTTCCTGCCCACACATCTGTTTCCCGCATTTTTATTCCAAACATTTTTTGCTCCAAAGGCTCAATCGATGGCTTCATATTTGAGCGTGGCATTAAATAGATAGCTGGGATATAAATCCGAGTAGCTAAAGGACGTTCCGCAAGTTTCGTTAATCAGTTCTTTGAAGCGTCCGAAGGATATATCCCCGGCTAGATATTCCCGAAGCGGACCATTTATAAAAGATAGTATCAGGTCCTCTCTTTCCCTTTCGTTCATAATTCCTCCTAAGCCAGATTGAAGAGATAGTCATCTGATTTCAGATGGTGGATTATAAATCCACCCTGCCAAGCCAACTCTCTCTCCCTCCATTCTATGCCACGAGCACCCTGAACAGAAGTCGGATCTTCCCGATAATAAGCCCCCATAGTTCGGGTCAAATCTACCGGTGAATCCAGCCAATAGCCCCTGCTATAAGCCAGATCGGATGTGGCTGCAATGATCTCTCTATAAGCCCATGTTGCATCAGAAGGATTATAATATATCCTCAAGAGCATATTTGTGAGGGTATCCTTCACTGGTTGCAGGGCACGCCAAGTTTTAGAGGGATCTGCCAACCCTCTTTCTGCATTCTGAGGTGTCCGAAGCCAATCCCTCAGGGTGCCTATGATTTCATCTAAACCTTCGGCTGGCGGATCCGGATGGTTTTTAACCGCCCTGGTAACAAACTCAATGGAAAGAAAGACCAAAGTCCTATAGGAGATGAGCCCAAGATATCTCTCCTGCCAAACCCCATCTATCAAATGGGTTGAATAGATTTCGCAGCCCTCAGAAATCCAACCCGAAAGGGATTGAATGGAGGATGACCGATTTTCGTACCCAGATTTGACAATCTTAAAATTCATCTGGAGCCCCGCCTAGATAAAGATAATCCCTGTCGGGCGGCCGTCAAGGGGCGATCCTAAAAAGTTAAGAAGCCGGGCCGAACTTATTCCGGGAATGCGGCACGGTCGCCCGACGGCCCGGTTCAGCCTTCCTCCTCTTCTTCCTCTATGTCATATCCATAATCATAGAACTTGGAATAAGAAATGGGATAAGGGTCATCCTGTTTCAAACAGTAAGATACATACTTCTCTTCTTCGCTATACTCTGGTTCAAAAACATCAGCAACAATGGGGTCATCTTGAAAGGGATCGCTAGATTCCCAAGACCCATCCGGAATACCATCAATCAAGGATTGGGCTTCCTCCTCTGTTTCGGCAACAACCATTGCTTCCCATTCGATAGTAGACCGATAAGTAATCCGCCAAAGTTTCTTCATAGCCCCTCCTCTTAGTCATACGGAATGGATGTTAGATGCCCCTAAGAAATGATGGAAAATTTTCGCTCATAAATTGAGATATCAATGTTCATTCGACCGATATCTTTCCTCTCCCACTCTCCAAAGATCACTTCCTCTTCCTTTCGCTCCCATTCCTTTCCGTCAATGATGACCTTCTCGATCTTTTGAACAACCTTTCTGGAACGGACTTCGCCTCCACGGAAAATGGAAACTCCAGAGTGGTTCTCCCTGATTTCAGAGAAAGTTTGTCGTGCATCTAAGCTATCCGGAAAACCGGGAATCTCATTCACCCAGCCCCACTCAGAATCGTATGTCCGAAGGATATCTTCGGCAACTTCTTTGCAGACTTCCCGACTCTGGAAGAGGGCTCCTTCTAATGACTCCACTCCATACTTTTCACCCAGATCTTCTAAGACCTTTCTGCCCCAGTAATTATCGGTGAAAAAATACGGAGTTTCCAGTACCCAATAGCATGTCTTCTCCACTTTCATTCGCCACCTCAGATAGAGGGTTAATACTCTTGACGATCCCAAAGACGATCGACCAAGATTTGGATAGATTGGGCTGTTCTATGATCCGAAAGATCTGGATATCCGCATCCTAAATTATGAGGCCAATTCCCCTCATCATCACCAAGTCTATAAGGTGCTGAGAGGGAGCCGAGTGATGGGTCCGGAATCCAAAGCATACCGGGAAGCCACCTAAAATTCTTGGAGCGAACCAAAGCTCTCATTAGTTCTTGAGAAGGCAAGTTGAATTCCTATTCAATATGGGGAGTTATCTGGCTACCTCTTTTGGAGGTTAAAGATCCCAAAGAGATCGGTTTGACTTAAGATGAGCTAGGATGAACTCTCCCTGCTTCTGGTAAGTCTCAGCAGCATCCCCAGCAGCCCTAGCAGCAGCCCTAGTAGCAGCCCTAGTAGCAGCCCTAGCAACAGCCCTAGCAGCCCTAGCAGCAACCCAAGCAGCATCCCCAGCAGCCTTAGCAGCCCAAGCAGACTCAGCAGCCCAAGCGGCAGCCTGAAGCTCCTCATTACTTACAGACTCCGAGTCTTCCAGCCAGAGCCCGACTAATCGAAGGGCCTCTTGGGCCTTAGGAGGTTTTGTCTTAGAGGCTTCAAGGACCCAAGCTTCCCAAGTGTAGGCGAAGAAAACCAAAGTCTTATGGCTAATGAAGCCAATTCCTTTTTCGGAATCCCCAGATACTTCATAGAGAATTCCATTTAAGCAGAGATTTCTAGAAAGTTCCTCTAAGGTTAGAGATTTCCTCTTTCCATCCGGAGACTCAATTAAGAATCCACTCATAAGAAGCCTCCACGGAGGGGATCAGTCCGGCAGATTCCATCCACCGGCAGCGCCCATACTTGCACGTCGAATCAGATTTGCAACCTCGTCGGTAGACTGCCAACCAAGAACTGTATCATGGCGAGAAATTTGAATCATTTCTCCCTCCGCATTGATCACAGCAACTTCTGCGGCGACATACTCTCCATCGCTATTCTGTTCAGAGCAAAGCTGAATCCCGCCATTAGAATTCCATTTGACGGAAATGGCCCATCCATTTCGGAACCGGAGAAAGAACCCAGCATTAGTAGCAGAGAAGATCGGACTCATTGTGCCTCCAATTGTTTGTTTTTAGAGAAAGAGTGGGACGGGTGGAGTACGATTCCACAACCTAAAGATTAAGAGTCTTTTGCACTACCAATTGTGCTACCGTCCCAGAAGGTGGATTCTACCACCGAAGTCACCTCTCAACAAAGGGTAACTACGGATGGATAGAAAGTAAATGGTGCCCTCTCTGGAATTCGAATCCAGACTGTATCGATTTTAAGTCGATTTCCTCTGCCTGTTGGGATAAGAGGGCGTAATTTTGTTTTTTTTACTCAAACTCTTTAAAAGATGCCGGAGTCTCCACCCGGATTTGGACCGGGAGGCTTTCAACCTGACCCTTTTATTATACCCTGCCGCTCCGCTCCCGTCAAGGTTTTTTTTATGGCTCCCGCCCCTAGACTCAAGCGAGCGATCGGCGGGGTCAGCAGATATGAGCATAAGCGCATATGCAAATCTGTCAAGGGGCTTATGAGATATTATCTAATTACGACAACATGCTAATATATAAGCTATTGCTGGAGATGGGCATGAATAAGGGATTGAAATTAAAAATCCTGATGGATGAACTTTTAAAATCCGGCTTAACAAAGGAGGCTGCTGGCGTTCACTCTTTAATGGGCGGTGATTATATATTCAAGATCGCAGATAGCCGAAATAATATTATAAGGCTTCTTGGATTCACAAGAGAAGAGGCTGACTGGTTCCATAAACAATCACCACAAAAAGCTTTTCATCTCGCCAAATGGTTTAAAGAATGGAGAGACGAGAATACAAATTCCTATGCTTCTTTTGAGGATGAGATTAAGGATTTTGACAGAACTTATTCCATCGGCGGTGACAAAAGATATATAGACGATCCTGAAGAATACTTCCTCCTTGAAACGCTAATCGAGGAAGATTCTTTCTATCAAAAGGTGAAGGGCAAATCCCTACACGAAATCTTTCATTCTGATGGAAGGAGGGCCTCTCCGTTCGAAATTTATGTATTAGAGAAAGGCTATCCAGGATTTCAGTTTTCAAAAGAAAAGAACTACGCCTGGTATGATGTGGGGCAAAGCTGCGAAATTGTATCGGCTTTCTTAGAGAATTGTGGGAGCATTGGAGCCCTATCTGAAACAGGAGAGCATGGAGAATATTCTGACTTTACAATGCTTTCCTTGAAAGATGAAGATAAAAAACCTGTGATGGTAGCTACTGTTGGCACCGCTTTTTATCCGGCAGAAGAAAGAAGCGTTAAAGTAATTACGAATGCCGCCGAAAAGAATAATAATTTCCCAAAGTCACCAGAACTCCTGGAGTATTTGTGGCGACTTGCGAGAGAGCATGGGTATAGATTTGCGAGAATCTATGATGCGTCGAATAAAAGTCAGATAATGCAATCTCCCGGCTTAGATGATGATAAGGTTGAGGGCGCAGGATTCGAAATTATAAATGCATATCTTGGCGAATTTCCTGAGGAGGAGGGCGAAGAAGAGTGGGAATAGACTCAAAAAGGACTATAGTTTAGCTCTATAGAAACCTTCTCTATTCTTCTGTGGAGAAGGGCTAAAGACTATCCTTAACGTCGCTCAAGATTTTCTTTTTTTCTCCTAAGTTACATCCACCGAATGATTCTAAGAGGTCCCATCTCGTGGGATATATCTTCTCCACTTCATAGGCACGGTTGATTTTTTCTTCGGGATCATCTCCAAAGTCATAGTCAGAATCCCCTTCGTCCAACATTCCCCAGGACTCAATATATTCCCAGTCCTTTGGTCCTTCAGCATCCCAATACATGTTGCCATATTCCACCGCAACATGTCCAACCATTCTTTCTTCGCTCTCCCAAAGCCATTTGTTTACGGCGGCAACAATCCTTCCTTCTCCATTGAACAAGACATCGTTTATAGCAATAGCAGTTTCTGCACACTCACCACCAAAGCCATATAGATTTGCGATCTGAAGAACTCTTGAGGCAATATCATTTTGGTTGTCTGATGATGCTTTTGCTATTAGAAGATCGATCTTATCGGCTTCTTTTTTCAAACCAAGAGAATCAAATCTATCTGCAATTTTTATCAAATCTTTTATCATGGGGCTCTCAAATAGGGCGCAACTAATAATAGATAATAAAAAGCCTCCACTAAGGGAGGCTTTGTTTGGATCTTACTCAGAATCAGATTGGACTAGTCTGCCCATATATCATGGAACACCTACTTTGTTTCCATCGCAAGGGCAGCAAGGATCAGAGCATCCACAATGCTCATCATCATTCCAGCAATCTTCCTCTTCGGCTAGAGGCTCACCATCCGGACCCCAATCCGGTTCATCATCCAGATGACCATTGAAATAAGCATGGAAAGCGGCAGCATCTTCCGGACTATTGCTGTAAGAATCAATAGCATAACCTTGAGCATCACGCTTCGGAATCATCGCACCCTCCAATGGATTGAACGAACTCTTTGCCAAAGAAAATGGAACGGCCACAATCAGGACACTTGCAGACCTGACTTGCACAACCATTGACCATATTCAGAGTAGTGCCTCTGGTGACCGGCCGGTTATCGAGAGTCCCCCAGACAGGAACGATGGCAATACCGGCTACCATCTCCACACCGCAGTCTTTACAGAACATCTTTTCCTCCGTCATGGGATGGATAGCGCCATCTTTACTTTTTGAACGGCTTTTTTATTATAGCCGCCGATGTGCCAATTCTGAACCTTCTTATAATCTACCCATTCCTTCCAATCATAGACTGTGGCTACGGTTCCATCTTCAAACCGAATGATCCATTCAGCTTGAACTTTATCTCCCGGTTCGTTCACCAAAGGATCTCCAAAGATCTTTTGGAGCTTTTGGAATGAAGTCTTAATCTCACCCTGAAGAAAGGTTCCATCAATCGAGAAATCTCCCGAATTAATTACCAAGACTTCTCCTTACAGGATTAGGGAACAGTTAAGATTACATTAAATGGAGCAGGAGACGGGGATCGAACTCGCGGCCAACAGCTTGGAAGGCTGTGACTCTACCACTGAGTTACTCCTGCGCCTCCCTGTCTTTCCAGAGTGCCTTTTTAGAATTGGATTGCAGTAACCACGTTCCAATCACCATACTCTTCAAGATAATAATCCCAACCAAAGCCACCATCATTATCAGATGGTTCGTGATAAGGAGTGCAGTCTCCAACCCAAAAAGAGCGGGTTGTTCCGTTGTCATTTTCAATAGTGATTTTCATACCAGGAGAAAGCTTGCCGTCGTCAACAAAATCGGAGAACTTCATTGTTACCTCTTAAAAAGTCTCTGTCTTTCCAGAGTGTCATCTACAATACTGCAACATTACGTTCAAGCCGATTACTTTGCAATCTCTGTCGTTATTCGACAATCCACTCGTAGAGGATGGCTTTTCAATTTTCGGGAAGTGAGGGATTCGAACCCCCGTGTCCTTTTAGAGGCTCATTCGCTTTCAAGGCGACGCCGTTATGACCGCTTCGGTAACTTCCCAAGATAATTGATTTTTATTTGGCGGCCAAGGCTGGCATTGAAAACTTTCTATATTCCGATATCGCCTCTTCCATAGTAGGAAAAACACCCCTAATAAAGAAGTTGGTCGGGACACTTCCTACCGATACAAGCCAGGCTCCAGACTTAATTTGGATGACACCAGAAGAAACGAAATTTTTGTCTGAACTTTTCGTGGAAGTATGTTCCGAGAAAAAAATCCAGCATTCATTTTCATCTTGATTTTTGCTCAAGGATCCCTCTGGAGAAAAATGTATTTCATAAGTTAAATTCTTTTAAATGGCGACCCCGACAGGACTCGAACCTGTGGCCTATCGCTTAGGAAGCGATTGCTCTATCCATCTGAGCTACGGAGTCTCTAACTTTCGGAGGATTCCCCTCCCACACCAATCATTTAATCACGTCAGCGGTTGGCGTCAAGGATGGGAACGATTTTTTCTCGCCCCTCGCCCTATCCCATCCCATCGACGGGTGCCCTCACCCGCATAGAGTAACCCGCCGGGAAAGGATGGCAAGGTTTCTTCAGAAAAAACTTGCGGAAAGCCTCCCGGTTTATTGCGGGAATATCCCATCACTCCAAAGTCTCGGGGCTGTAAGGAACAAATGTTGAGGAAGCGGAGGTAGCAATCCCTCCGTAAGTGCCTTGGCTATACTGATATGTGATGTAAATCCAACCACCCGGAACTCGGATTCTGGCGAGAGTGGGAAGCAGGGTTCCGAATGGAGTCTTATAATGAGCCAGAGCTTCCTGTTCATGCATCTTCATGATTACCTCTTTTGGGATTGGTAGGGCAGAAGAAAGATTCGTAAATGAGGGAGAAAAAAACAATAGAGAAGGAAAGATAGATTACAAGGTCGGAGTCATGCATAACCATCCCCTCTATTCCAAAATAGGATATTGGACAGAGATCCCCTCGACCCTTCCTGAGAGAGGATTTCTAGCTTCCGTGAAGAAGCGAATCTCAATCCGATCTCCCTCGCAGTAGGTAACGCTGATGGCTCCAACCTCGCCTTCAATCAGGACCCGCTCCAGGCTAGATGACCATCGGTGAAAAAATTTAATGCGCTTTCCTTTCCAGAGGAGGAGGATCTCTTCTTGAAGCCGGTCTTCCGCATCAGAGATTGCTTCCCCAATAGTGGCTAGAGCCTTTTTTCTGAAAGATTCTAATTCCGATGATTTCATAGGGCGCTCCAATTGTGTGGGGGCTCTATCGTGACTGAAACTTAGGACTTCCCCTTCCCATACCATTCATATAGACAATCTACTTCATCTGATGGCGCTCCAAAGGTGAGGACGAAGACATCCAGCGCATCATCGAATTCAACCCCCTCCAGAATATTTGAAAGACTCCAAAGCTTCCCTCGACAATTGTAGCGATAATTTTGAATCATCTTTTGGAAGGCGGCGGTTCTGTTGTCCATTGTGCTCTCCTTTAAATTTACTCACCCATAATTTCGGTTTCGCCCCGATAAACATCGATTCGGATTCTCTCTTCTACCCTGCCTTCCCGCCATTGAATGGATGTAACCCCTTCGTCAGATAGGCGGATCTCCATCTCCTCAACCTGACTAAATTCTCCATACTTTTCCAGTATTTCTCTGGAGATAGTTTTGGCAACTTCGGCTGAGGCAAACCGCACAGAGGGGAGATGCTTCACTCCATATTTCTTTCCAACTTCCTCGATTGCTATAGCGCCAACGGAAGTATGAATAAGATTCTGAGGAAGTCCGATTCTCCAATAGAAGATAGGGATAACTTGCATATCATACCTTGTGATTGTCGGTAAAACTTTGAGCTAAATATAGGGCGAGAAAATTTGCTTCAATCGCCCCGAGATAACCATTGGTTTCGGTTATTCATATCTTTTCCATTCGGAATGGAGCACTCACGCACGCACGCATATGGAGCTTTTCAGCCCCTCGCGAGGCGAAAGCCAAGGTGGTCGAGGCGGTAACTTGGATCTAAACTGAGACGGATGCTGAGCTGGGTATAGTTTCGATTGTTACTCCAGCCCCCACCCCGAAAGACCCGGTTGACGCCATCCTCACTTGATGTCCACTCCCAGACATTCCCAAGCATATCATGGAGGCCCCACTCATTGGGCTTCTTCTCTCCAACGGGATGTGAGCGTCCCCCACTGTTCGCTTCATACCATCCAGTCTC
>Ga0214921_10012344_pt1 | contig 10223 bp, 10 predicted proteins | sample LL1505_MetaG_FD_177992 | JGI IMG/M metagenome (GOLD analysis project Ga0214921, IMG submission 177992) | Freshwater microbial communities from Lake Lanier, Atlanta, Georgia, United States - LL-1505 | ecosystem: Environmental > Aquatic > Freshwater > Lake | place: USA: Georgia | collected...
TGAAATTTATTTGTGACGCAGAGCGTTGCATCGAATGCAACGGTTGCGTCACCGCTTGTAAAAACGAACACGAAGTGCCGTGGGGCGTGAACCGTCGCCGCGTTGTCACTTTGAATGACGGTGTGCCTGGCGAGAGATCCATCTCTGTCGCCTGTATGCACTGCTCTGACGCACCTTGTATGGCAGTTTGCCCCGTGAACTGCTTCTACAAAACCGACGAAGGTGTTGTTTTGCACGACAAAGACACCTGCATTGGTTGCGGATATTGCTCTTACGCTTGCCCATTCGGTGCGCCTCAGTTCCCATCACAAGGCACATTTGGCGTGCGCGGCAAGATGGACAAATGCACTTTCTGTGCAGGCGGTCCCGAAGCCAATGGCAGCCAATCCGAGTTTGAAAAATATGGTCGCAACCGTCTAGCCGAAGGCAAATTGCCTGCATGCGCTGAAATGTGTTCGACCAAAGCCTTGCTCGCAGGCGACGGCGACGTGGTGGCAGACATATTCCGTGAGCGTGTGATCAAGCGCAACAAGGGTGCCGAAGTTTGGGGCTGGGGCACTGCTTACGGTTCTGCCAAAGCGGGTCAAAAACCGCAAGCTGAGGGAGCCAAGAAATGATCAAACCTACATTTGTTCTTTTGATGTCGATCAGCGCCTTGGCCTTGAGTGGCTGTGGTGAAAAAGCCCAAACCCTTGGCACTAAAGACGATGCAACCGCTTTTAGTGGTGTCAAAAATGCCTTTATTGAAAAAGGGTGGCAAGCCGGTGACAAAACCAGTTGGGAGCGCCAGTTGAATGCCCGCGCCCAATACGGCCAAAACGACCATACCCGTTCACCTTGAATAGGGGAGACAAGATGTCACGACTCATCTCCTCGTTTTTGCTCGCTCTGATGTTGGGTGTGTCTGCGCAAGCGCAAGACAAGCCTGCACCAGCGGTGCAAAGCACCAGCATCATGGACGTCAAACCAGAAGCCTCCCAGGCCCCTGGCTACGCCGAGCAAACCAATGCCGAGCGTGCCAAGGTTCAGCCTGGTAACAACGCGCCGATGTGGCGTGATGTTGGCAAGGGCGTGGCGGGTCACAGCAGTCTGCCTGTGCGCGAGGCGCCAGAGGCAGGTGTGCTGATTCAACCGTTTGTCGAATATCCCGGCTCACGTTTGACCAATGCTGGCGAAGCGTGGCGTCAAGTCCGAAACAACTGGATCATTCCTTACGGTGGTTCACTTTTGTTCATCGTGGCGCTGGCCATTGCGATCTTCTATTGGCGCAAGGGTAAGATTCCTTTGCATGGGACGCCAACAGGACGTCAAATTGAGCGTTTCACGCCGTTCGAGCGTGCTGCCCATTGGAGCAATGCCATTGCTTTTGTGACTTTGGCTATCTCTGGTTTAGTGATGGCATTTGGTAAATTTATTTTGCAACCAGTGATAGGCGACACCTTGTTTGGTTGGCTGACCTATGCGCTGAAAAACGCGCATAACTTTGCCGGCCCACTGTTTGCTGTGTCTTTGGTAGTTGTCTTTTTTACCTTCGTGAAAGACAACCTGCCCGCTAAAGGCGACTTGGTATGGTTGCTCAAAGGCGGTGGTATTTTGAGTGGCAAAGAAGTTCCCTCACACCGTTTCAATGCAGGCGAAAAAGTCGTCTTTTGGGGTGGTGTGTTCTTGTTGGGTGCGATAGTCGTGGCTTCAGGCTTTGTGCTCGACAAGATCGTTCCCGGAATGGTCTATGAGCGCGGCACCATGCAAGTCGCCCACATGGTCCACGCGGTAGCAACGGTGTTGATGATGGCTATGTTTTTGGGTCACATCTACATTGGCACCATCGGTATGGAAGGCGCCTACGATGCTATGCGCACCGGTTATGTGGATGAAACCTGGGCTAAAGAACACCACGAACTTTGGCACGCTGACATCCAAGCTGGCAAGATCCCCGCGCAACGTAGCCCCGAGTCTGGTTCGGGTAAAACAGCGCACGCCTAAACGCGTGAACAGGAGAACAAATATGAATAAAACCCTTTTCCCAACACTTCTTGCGACGCTCTTGGTAGCTCTGAGCACCTCAGCTTTTGCCAAACTGCCGCCCCCCAGCGATGAGGCCAAAGCCAAGGCCGCTGAGACTGCCGCCAAAACAGCCCATACCGCCAAAGCAGACGGTTATTTACTCTGTAAGGCACAAGACAAAGTCGCTGCCCACGTACAACGTACCAATAAAGCCAAAGCCGGCAAACCTGTTGCTACTGCACCTTGCGCTGACCCAGGTAAGTTTGTCTACACCCCGCCAGAAGCGACACCTACTGCGGCGGCTCCTGCAGCCCCGCCTGCAGCTGCACCAACGGCGGCACCCACTGCAGTTCCTGCAGCTACACCCGCTAAAAAGTCTTAAACCTTTCCTTCAAGTGTTATTGGGCCGATGCCAGCAGGCACCGGCCCTTTTTGTTGTAGCCTCTCACCCCATGTTGCCGCGTCTAACCCAAGCCCGAGCCCCGCTGACGCGCGAGGTGCAAGTCATCAACGAGCATGGTGTGAAAGACACCATCTCCATCCCTGCTGAACGACCTTTGACGGTCTACGTGGACAAACGCGAACTTGTGACCCTGATGACTTTAGGCGCCCATCCAGAGTGGTTGGTGCTGGGGTACTTGCGCAATCAGCGATTGGTGTCTAGCGCTCAAGAAGTGGAGAGCATCACCGTGGACTGGGAGGCAGGCGAGGACGGTGCAGGTGTCGCCGCTGTCATAACCCGTCATGGTGTGGCAGATATGCAAGCGCGCACCGAACACCGTGTGGTGACCACTGGTTGCGGGCAAGGCAGTGTTTTTGGCGGTTTGATGGATGAGATAGATGCGATCACCTTGCCCAACGCCACGATTACGCAAACACGCTTGTACGCATTGCTCAATGCCATTCGCTTGCAAGAGAGTACCTATAAATCTGCTGGCTCTGTGCATGCTTGTGCATTGTTTGCGGGCGAGCATATGCAACTGTTTGTCGAAGACGTCGGTCGGCACAACGCCATCGACACCATCGCGGGCTGGATGTGGATGCAAGGCATTCAAGCGGACCAAGATTCGATTTTTTACACCACAGGCAGATTGACCAGCGAGATGGTGATGAAGTCTGCGCAAATGGGTGTAGCCATCGTTGTCTCGCGCAGTGGAATCACACAAATGGGTTTTGATTTAGCCCAGCGCTTGTCACTGTGCTCCATTGGACGCGCTACCAACAAACACTTTCTTTGCTACACGCAAAGTGATCGCTTGGTTTTAGATGCCAAGCAAAGTTAAAGCTTAGATTTAAGTTCAAACTCAAACTCAAGAAAGTTATGACTGACCTACAACCACTACACCACTACGCTTCTAGTTGGTGGCGGCTTGCATGGCGCACGCTTTGGCGTGACGCACGCGCGGGTGAGTTACGTTTGTTGGTGCTCGCAGTTGCTTTGGGTGTTGCGTCTTTGAGTTCGGTGAGCTTTTTAGCTGACCGATTGAATGCAGGTTTGTTGCGTGATGCGGGGCAATTGCTCGGAGGCGATGCAGTTGTCGTGAGCGACCAGCCAACACCGATTGCATTTCTCAAGCAAGCAAAAACGCTAGGTTTGGACACGGTTACCACCTTGAGCTTTCCCACCATGGCACGTGGTGAAACGTCGGCTGAAGATAGTAGTGCAGGTAAAAGTCGCTTGATTGCGTTGAAGGTGGTAGACGATGGCTACCCTTTGCGTGGACAACTCAAATACGCTAACTCTGTTGGCACTGAAGGCGTTGAATCAGCAAACGCCGCGCAAGATACCAAAGCGCCAGTTGCGCAGGAAGCTTCGATCTCTAAAAACAAAAAAAATAACTCCCAAAAAATCCCCCAACCTGGTGAAGTCTGGGGTGAAGCCAGTGCATTAGATGCATTAGGTTTAAAAGTCGGTGGTCATCTGTGGCTAGGCGACAAGCGCTTGTTAGTAGGCGGCGTATTGTTGCAAGAACCGGATCGTGGCGCAGGTTTTATGAACTTTGCGCCTCGCGTGATGATGCACCGTACAGATTTAGACGCGACAGGTTTGGTGCAACCCGCAAGTCGCATTACTTGGCGCTTTGCTGTGGTGGGTGAACCAGAAACGGTTGAGCGGTTTGTCACTTGGGCGCAAGAGCAAGTCAAGTTACCGCAAGTACGCGGTGTGCGGGTGGAATCCTTGTCCACAGGCCGACCTGAAATGCGCCAGACCTTAGACCGCGCAGCTAAATTTTTAAATCTTGTGGCTTTGTTGGCCGCTTTGCTGAGCGCTGTGGCTGTTGCATTGGCTGCACGTTCATTTGCGTCTAAACATTTAGATGACTGCGCTATGTTGCGAGTTTTAGGCTTGCGTCAAAAACAAATTGCAATGTCTTATTGCGGTGAGTTTGTGTGTGTGGGTTTGTTTGCCAGTGCTATCGGTTTGTTATTGGGTTTTTGCGTGCATTTTGTGTTTGTTCAATTACTCGCTGGCTTAGTAGAAGCGGCTTTACCTGCCGCAACTTGGTGGCCTGTTATCTATGGATTGGCCACAGGATTGACCTTGTTGTTAGCCTTCGGATTGCCGCCCGTGTTGCAACTAGCAAGCGTGCCTGCCTTACGCGTCATGCGTCGTGAATTGGGTGAGCCAAAAGCAGTCACTTGGGTTGTAAGTGCTATGGGCTTATTAGGTTTTGCCGTTTTGTTGGTAGTAGCCAGCCGAGACTTGAAGTTGGGCTTGATGGTGGTCGGTGGTTTTGCTGGTGCGGTATTGGTGTTTGCTGGCATGGCATGGCTGGCTGTGAAGTTATTGCGCCTAAGTGTGACCGAGGGTAAATCACCGGCTTGGTTAATGTTGGCCACTCGGCAAATTAGTGCACGGCCCGCTTACGCCATGGTGCAGGTTAGTGCATTGGCTGTTGGTTTGCTGGCATTGGCATTGTTGGTATTGTTGCGGACCGATTTAATCAGTAGCTGGCGCAACGCAACGCCAGCGAATGCGCCCAATCGTTTCGTGATCAATATCCAGCCGACGCAATCGCAAGCTTTTTTAGATGCATTGAAACAAGCAAATGTGAATAACTTCGATTGGTACCCTATGGTGCGCGGACGTTTGGTCGCAGTAAATAGCCAGAGCGTCAGCGCTGAAGACTATGCAGAGGAACGCGCTAAGCGCTTTGTTGATCGTGAATTTAATTTGACTTTCAGCGACACACTGCCTGTGAATAACCCTATCGTTTCTGGCGAGTGGCAACCCGAAGAACCTAATGCAATGAGCGTTGACGAGCTACTAGCCAAAACTCTTGGCCTGAAACTGGGGGATGTATTGCGCTTTGATATCGCAGGCCTTTTGTATGAGTCGCGCATCACCTCCATAAGGCATGTCGATTGGTCATCGATGCGCGTGAACTTTTTTGTCATCATTCCACGCAAACAAATGGCCGATGTCCCTACTACTTACATTGCAGCGTTTCGCGCGCCAGAAGTTCAGGGGTTTGACAACAACTTGCTCAAGCAGTTTCCCAACGTCACCAATGTTGATATGGGCGCAGCACTAAAGCAAGTGCAGGGCGTTCTGGAACAAGTGGTAGGCGCTGTGGAGTTTTTATTCTTATTCACATTGGCTACTGGCTTAGTGGTGTTGTTTGCTGCAGTCACAGCAACGCGCGAAGAGCGTGCGCGTGAATATGCGGTTTTGCGTGCCTTGGGTGCATCGAACCGTTTGTTGGCGCAAGTGCAACGGGCCGAGTTAGCCGGCGTGGGAGCGTTGGCTGGATTTCTATCAACCAGTGTGGCAGTTGCGATGGGTTGGGGTTTGGCACGCTACGCGTTTGAATTCAATTGGAACCCAAGCCCTTGGGTGCCTTTGATCGGCGCTGTGGTTGGTGCACTACTAGCCTTAGCAGCAGGCTGGTGGGGTTTGCGTGAGGTGCTAAGCCGTCCCGTTGTACAAACATTGCGGCAAGCGCAGTCAGTTTAAAAAGCAAGTGCAATTTGTTGTCAAAAATTAGCGATTAACTAGGTTGAGCTAATTAATTTACCCTGTGTATTGTTCAGCTTGGACCTAGAAGCACCACTAGCGCACCTCCGCCTCCATCTGATGGCTTGGCTTGGACAAAAGCCAATACCTCATTTTTTTGTACCAACCAACGTTGCACTTTGGATTTGAGAACAGGCTCTTTGCCAGGCGAGCCCAAACCTTTGCCGTGCACTACCCGCACGCAGCGCCATCCCATACGTTTGGCATCGCGAATAAATTGCCCCATGGCATTACGCGCTGCGTCGCTACGCAACCCATGTAAATCAATCTGCCCTTGGATGCTCCATTCTCCTTTGCGCAGTTTGCGTGTGACATCGGTGCCAATGCCGGATCGTCTAAAACTTAGTTGATCGTCAGCGTCTAGCAGTGTGCTGATATCAAACTCGTCGCTCATGCTCTCATGCATCACAGCTTCATCGTCTAAATCTTGTTGCAAAGGCCTAGGGGTGAGGCGCTGGGGAGGCGACCATACGCGCTCTTGATTAGCGATGGGAGCCACTTTGCCCACTGCGCGCGTAAATAAATTGCGCTCAGCTTCAGCGCGCTTTTCCGCGGCGATACGTGCTTGTTCGGCTAGTTCTTGTGCCTTAGCGTTGTCAGCTAATTTTTTACGCATGGCATCAAGATCTTGCAAAGACTTGGACTTCATATCAATCCTTCCTCTGCCATCGACAAATATTTACCTTGCGCCACGATGATGTGGTCGCGTACGATGACGTCTATCACTCCCAAGGCTTCTTGCATAGTTTTGGTGAGTTCCATATCTTCTTTAGATGGCCGCACTGATCCGCTGGGGTGGTTGTGTGCTAACACCACGCCATTGGCGCCAAGAATTAAAGCGGTCTTTGCTACCTCGCGTGGATACACCATGGCTTGCGACAGTGAGCCACGAAACATCGGCTGATAGGACAGCAAGCGATTTTGGGCATCTAAAAAAAGCACGGCAAACACCTCATGTTTGAGTTGGGCTAACTCGAGTTGTAAATATTGTTTGACCACAGTGGGTGAGTGCATCACCTCGTTCTCTCGCATTTCTTGCGTCAATGCACGACGCGAAATCTCAAGAACTGCTAGCAATTGTGCCCGCTTTGCAGTCCCGCCCATGCCTTTGTAGCTTTTTAACTCTTGTGCATTGGCATGAATCAGACCTGCAAATCCTCTGAACCCTCGTAAGAGGTCGTTTGCTAAATCAAATACAGATTTTCCATGAATCCCAGTGCGCAATAGCAAGGCCAGCAGCTCTGTGTCGGTCAAAGCTGCAGGGCCGAGCGTCAAAATTTTTTCACGTGGCCGCATATCTGGCGGTAATTGTTGGATCGATACCTTGTCTTCCATGGGAGCTAGAGCTTTCTACAATAGGCGTTCTATCAATTCAATACGCCATGTCAGCGCCAACCCAACACCCTACCATTGATCACGGATCTTTTTTAACCCTGCACTACCGACTTTCGGGATCGCAAGGCGATGTGATCAATACGTTTTCTGGTAAGCCAGCCACTTTGTCGATCGGATCTGGCGCCCTGTCACCATCCGTTGAACAACGTTTGCTAGGGCTAGAAGAAGGCGCACACACCACCTTTGAATTGGCGGCCGGTGAAGCCTTTGGAGAACGCAACCCAGACATGCAGCAATGGGTGAGTAAAAAATTACTCCATGAAATGGGTGAAGCAGATGCCCAATATGCAGTGGGAGATGTAGTTCAGTTTCCAGCACCCACTGGCCAAGGTTCTTTCGCAGGTGCTATTCAGCAAGTAACGGATGATTCAGTCTTGTTTGACTTTAACCATCCCCTAGCTGGTAGGGCTGTCACGTTTGAAGTTCAAGTCATTGGAATTTTGTAGAGCAAATATGCATACCCTTAAAGAAATCGTATTGGCTGAACCCCGTGGTTTTTGTGCCGGAGTGGACAGAGCTATAGAAATCGTAGACCGCGCACTTTTGAAATTTGGTGCGCCTGTGTATGTGCGCCATGAAATCGTTCACAACACTTATGTGGTGGATGACCTTAAGAGCCGTGGTGCGATATTCATAGAAGACTTGAATGATGTACCTGCTGGTGCCACTTTAGTTTTTAGTGCGCATGGTGTTCCTAAGTCGGTGGAGGCAGAAGCAGCACGTCGAGGTTTTACGGTTTTCGATGCCACCTGCCCTTTGGTGACTAAGGTGCATGTAGAAGTGGCCAAGTTACACAAAGAAGGTTATGAGTTTGTGATGATCGGTCACAAAGGTCACCCTGAAGTAGAAGGCACGATGGGGCAATTGGTGGATGGCATTTATTTAGTTGAAGATGTAGCAGATGTTGCCCACATTCAACCTAAACAAAACGAACGCCTTGCCGTTGTGACCCAAACCACCTTGAGCGTCGATGACGCAGCAGAAATTACAGAGGCTGTAGTAGCGCGTTTTCCAAATATCCGTCGTCCCAAAATGCAAGACATCTGCTATGCAACCCAAAACCGCCAAGATGCGGTGAAAGTTTTGAGTGCGGAAGTCGACTTGGTCATTGTCGTGGGCAGCCCTACCAGTTCAAATAGCAACCGACTGCGTGATGTGGCGCAACGTTATGGCGCCGAGAGTTATATGGTCGACACTGCCGCAGAGCTCCAACTTGAATGGTTCAAAGGTAAAACCCGCGTGGGCCTTACGGCTGGCGCATCAGCGCCCGATATCTTGGTGCAAGAGGTCATCAGTCGTATGCGCGCCTTGGGTGCTGTCTCGGTACGAACCTTGGATGGAATTCAAGAAACGATTAAATTTCCCTTGCCAAAAGGATTGAAGTAAATGTTAGACATTACTCTATTGCGCCGCGACTTGCCCCAAGTCATTGCCCGACTTGAAACCCGTAAGTCGCCACAAACATTTTTGAATGTCGAGGCATTTCAAACTTTAGAGAACGAGCGCAAAACCCTGCAAACACGCACAGAGGAATTGCAATCTATTCGTAACGCCGTGTCTAAACAGATTGGTATTCGCAAATCAAAAGGCAAAAGTGCCGATGCTGAAATGGCTCAAGTAGCTGATATCAAAACCGAGCTCGAGCAATCGGCTGCACGTCTTGATATCTTGCAAGCTGAATTGCAAACCCTTCTGCTAGCAGTTCCAAATTTACCCAATGAGAGTGTGCCTGTAGGCGCCGACGAACACGGCAACGTCGAGCTGCGCCGCTGGAGCCCCACAGGCAAAGACCCACAAGCTTTAGCCTTCACCGCTAAAGACCACGTCGATCTAGGCGAACCACTGGGCTTAGATTTCGACATGGGCGTGAAACTCTCTGGCTCACGCTTTACCGTGATGAAAGGCCAGATCGCCCGCTTGCACCGCGCACTCGCGCAATTCATGCTCGATGTACAAACCCAAGAACACGGCTACACCGAGTGCTACACCCCTTACATCGTCAATGGCGATACGCTGCGCGGCACAGGCCAGTTGCCCAAGTTTGAAGAAGATCTATTTGCTGCCAAAAAAGGCGGCCAAGAAGGCGAGTCCACAGACAACCATGCGCTGTATTTAATACCCACCAGCGAAGTCACGCTCACCAACTTTGTCCGCGATGTGGTGTTGGCAGAAAGTGATTTGCCACTCAAGTTGACAGCGCACACACCTTGTTTTAGATCAGAGGCTGGCAGTGCAGGGCGCGATACGCGGGGCTTGATTCGTCAACACCAGTTTGACAAAGTTGAGATGGTGCAAATCGTGCACCCTGATCACAGCGAGCAAGCCTTGCAAGACATGACCGCGCATGCAGAGGCTATTTTGCAAAAGCTGCAACTACCCTACCGCGTCATGGCCTTGTGCACAGGTGATATGGGCTTCGGTGCGAGCAAAACCCATGATTTAGAAGTTTGGTTGCCGGCGCAAAATACCTATCGCGAAATCAGCTCTGTTTCTAATTGTGAGGCTTTTCAAGCGCGTCGCTTGCAAGCGCGTTTTAAAAATGCACAAGGTAAGAACGAACTAGTACACACGCTCAATGGTTCAGGATTAGCAGTAGGACGCACCCTAGTTGCTGTTTTAGAAAACTACCAACAGGCAGATGGGAGTATCAGCGTGCCTGAAGCGCTGCGGCCTTATATGGGTGGTGTTTCAGAGCTGCGTGCTTAACGCGCTTTTGATTTGAGAGGTGATTGCTAGAATCATCCGTAGACGAGCAGCATTTCAAGCGGAGAAGTGGCAGAGTGGTCGAATGTACCTGACTCGAAAT
>Ga0214921_10012345_pt1 | contig 10222 bp, 7 predicted proteins | sample LL1505_MetaG_FD_177992 | JGI IMG/M metagenome (GOLD analysis project Ga0214921, IMG submission 177992) | Freshwater microbial communities from Lake Lanier, Atlanta, Georgia, United States - LL-1505 | ecosystem: Environmental > Aquatic > Freshwater > Lake | place: USA: Georgia | collected 2015-05-28
ATTCTATTTGTTCCATTGATTCTACATAATTTATTAAATCTACATATGATTTCCACGCTATATCGTCCGAAATATCAAATATAATACTAGGCAACATATCACGTTCTCTCATCCTACATAATAATAGGAATAAATTTTTAGAATTAATCTCTGTAGATGTATTAATTGATATATTATCTGTTTCATCTCTAATTAATGGTTGTATTTTTTCATTAATATAATTATATTCTAATAGTGGGATTATTCTAGTAGTATATTTAATTATTTTAATCTGACTAATATCTATTAAATTATCTGATTTTCTATTAATATTCATCTGTTCTGTTATAAATTTAGCCATATTTATTTCATTAGTGATTGTAGCCGATGCCGCTATCACCTGTGTCTGACATTTACTTAATAATTTAGCATAAGCATTAGCACGGATTATATCAGATTTATTATTAATATTAATATATAATATAGAAGCAACATGAATTTCATCAAATATTCCAATATGAAAACTTTTATTAGTTGTTGTAAAATAGTTTAATAATTCTTGAGCTGTACCTATAAAAATATTAGCATTTGTAGGAATACATATAATTTCTGTTGTAATAATAGCTACATTCTTTTTCGGAAAAGTAGCTTTAATATTCGCATATGTTTGATAAGCCAAATGAAAAGTTGGAGATATATAAGCTAGATTATTTTCTGTAGTAGAATTAATAATATTATCTAATCCTTTCATCATTACATAAGTTTTACCGCCTGAAGTTGGACCAGTAATTAAACAACTCTTTAAAGATCTAATATATTCAATAGCTTCTGTTTGCCATAGATCTAATTTAAAACTATTATTTTCTTCTTTCTTTTTTAATGAATCTGTATATATTTTTGCATATTGTATTTGTTGTGTCTTATTTAGATTTAATAATGTTTTAGGTTTGTTAGATAATACAATAGGAAGTTCTGGTATAATATTTTCATCAGTATTTTTATCTTTTTTCCATGATGGTTTTGCGTATTTAATTCCTTTTGCTATTTCTTCCTGTTGTGTTAAATAATATTCCCATAATTTAATTTTCTGTTTATTAGTTTCAGTATCAATTCCACATTGCAGTTGTGATTTTTCACCAGATTTCATTACTAAATCAGCAATAATTGTGCTATCAGGATTAATAGCCGCCAAAAATTTATATGATGTTCCTTTTTTTGTTGTTTGTAAATTTTCTTTAAAAATTTCTATTAATGATCTAGTGTCATATTTATTATTAATAGTATTTAATTCTTTTTCTTGTTGTTCTAATAATAATTGTTGCTCTTTTAATAAACGTTCTTGTTTTTCTTTATCTTTATTAATTCTTTTTTGCATTTGTAATTTTTGAAGATTTGCCTCATTTTCACGTTTTTGTCTTTCATGCAATATTCTGATTATTTTAGATAATTTTGGAAATGTATAATCTTTTATTATTTTGTCTAATATTATAGCCTTTTCTTTTATTTGTTTACATAAATCTTCAGATCTCTTAATATTATTAACTATAGAATCAGATGAATTTATAGCAAACTCATATAATAGATCATCCCACCACATAGAACAATATATTGTTTTAATTAATCCTTCTATAGTTTCAGTTGTTATCATTTGATGATTTTTTACTAATAATGTTATTAATCCATTTTCTGAACTAAATATATCTATTCCATCCGTCCAATATAATCCAATATTTTTTTCTATATTATTAGACTTAATATATTCAGCATTTAATCTAATATAATTTTTTGATTGAATTTCTTTCTCAATAATTACTTTAAATTTTAATTTTTTATCTAAGATTAAGATCGGGAATGCATTAGGTAAAGTTAAATATGGTTCTTTTAAAACATTAAATGGTGAAAATTTATGATTTAGATTGCACTTAATACATATAAAAGTTGTCATTATGTTTAATATTAGTTATAATTATATATTTATATTTCTTTTATTTATTAGGATTAATTTATTCAATTTTTTAATAATCTATTATTGCGATAGCAATAATAGATTATTAAATGATTCGGACGAAATAAAAAGATTAATGACGAAGTTATTAATCTTTTTATGAAGTTTCAATTTTTTATTTTATTATTATGCGTAAGCATAATAATAAAATAAAAAGTTAGGATGAGACATATCAATTTTTTAATAATCTATTATTGCTATCGCAATAATAGATTATTAAAAAATTGATATATTAATATATTAGTATTTATTAATATATATAAAAGAATATATATTAATAATACAATAAAAAAATAAAATGGAAAATATAGTTATATCTTCAAAAAGTAAAAAAACAATAAAAAAAGATCAAATAGAAAATATAGTTATATCTTCAAAAAGTAAAAAAACAATAAAAAAAGATCAAACAAATAATAAATTAAAAATGATAGATTTATGTGCTGGCACAGGAGCAATGTCATATGCTTTTGAATCAACTAATAAAATAGAAGTAATATATGCGAATGATATAGAGGAGTCTTCTAAAAAAATTTATGATAATAATTTTAATCATAAATTAACATTGGGAAATATATGTAATATAGATATAAATGATATACCACATCATAATATATTAACAGCGGGATTTCCATGTCAGCCATTTAGTATAGCAGGGAGAAGAGAAGGATTTTCGGATTCTAGATCAAATGTATTTTGGAAAATTTTAGATATTATAAAATTTCATAAACCAGAATATATTGTTTTAGAAAATGTAAAAAATTTAATAACACATGATAATGGAAATACATTTAATACTATTAAAACTAGTCTAGAAAATGAAAACTATTTTATAAAATATAAAATATTAAATACATCTAATATTACAGATATACCACAACATCGTGAAAGATTATATATAGTGTGTTTTAGAAATAAAGAACATTTTAATAAATTTTCAATAGATTTTGATAAACAAACAAAAAAAGAAATTAGACAACTATTAATTAATGAGGATATAGATAATAAATATTATTATAATAATGAAAATAATAAAATACATAAAATGGTAATGGATTCTGTTACTCTTCATAATACTGTTTATCAATTTAGACGAGTTTATGTTAGAGAAAATAAAAATAATGAATGTCCTACATTAACAGCAAATATGGGTACAGGAGGGCATAATGTTCCTATAATATTAGATAATAATGGTGCTAGAAAATTAACACCACGAGAATGTTTTAATTTTCAAGGATTTCCTAGTGTATATATATTAACGGGTATAAGTGATGCAAAACTTTATAAACTAGCTGGAAATGCGGTTAGTATTCCAGTAATACAACTAATAGCAAATAGAATATGTAATTTAATATAATTTGATACAACATTCATTATTAATAATCTCTTTTGATAATCTTAATTCTAATCTTTTTTTAGATTTATACAATTTAACATTTCCAATTTTGTTATCAATAAAATTAGAAATTTCTATATTTTTACATTTTGTAGATAATTTTGAGAATTTCATATTTTTAATATTATCAATATTAAATTTTAGACAAGATAAATATATATTTTTATTTTTACATACAAAAATTAAATAATATATATTTTTTTTCTTTTCATATTTATCTATTAATTTTTTTTTAAATATTTCTACAGCTTTACCACTAGACTCTATATTAAATAAAGAATCTAAATTATTACTATCTGTAAAATTTTGCATTATACTTTTTTCATTTGTATAATTGTTATTTAGTGTTAATACAGATACATCTATTCCATTTAATCCAGTATTATCTATACTTATATCTATATTTGTATTACCATTACCTATTTTGTATTGCTTTTCCTAATATCCATTCTGCTTTTTTTGGTTCACTAATCTTATATGTCATTTTACATTCATTAAAATATTCTATATTATTCTCTACATCTTCTTTTACATATTTTTGTAAAATATCAATATTTATAATATCTAATATTTTATGTGGCTCTATAATATAATTAGATTCATTTTTTGTTATTTTTACATTATTTACTATATTTATTTTGTCAAAATTAGAAATTATTATATCCATAATATATGTTTTAATAATTAATAATTTTATATATTATTTATAATCTAATTATTATTTTATCAATTTTTAATTAAAAATTAACGCATAACGGTTTATTAATTTTTTAATTAGTTTATAACACTTACACATAATAACAAAATAAAAAATTGAAACTTCATAAAAATATTAATAACTTCGTTATTAATATTTTTATTTCGTCCGAATCATTTAATAAGTTATGTTTGGTGAAACCAAACATAACTTATTAAAAAATTGAAATGTCCCATCCTAACTTTTTATTTTGTTATTATGCTTACGCATAATAACAAAATAAAAAATTGAATAAATTATAATTAATCTAATATATAATTAACATATATATTAAATAATATACTTTATAAATGGATTCACCCAACATCTTTGACGATATACTCGCTGAAATGCATTCTAATCAAGGTATTAATACCGAACTATTGGAAATGGAATCACTCAGTTCTGAATCTGATTCTGAATCTGAAATAGAAATACACGATGAAGATATTGATAAAATTCATGAAATTAATCATATGTATCACCATGCAGAACAAGCAGAACAAATACAAACAGAAACATTAGAAACAAAATATAAGATATTAGATGATAGCGATAAGCCATTAGGAATATCTGGTTTACGCAATTTAGGTAATACATGTTATATGAATTCAATTCTACAATGTTTATTAAATGCGCCATCATTCAAGGATAAATTTACAGATCCACATATTATTAAAAAATTATATAATTATGTTATTAAAACAATTGATATAGCAGATAGAACGAATTATTCAATTATTATGGCTAAATGTCAATTAACTATAACATTTCAATTATTTAAATTATTTAGTCTAATATGGATAGATCAATCTAAACATATTACGCCAACAAATTTTAAGAAAATATTTTCACATAAAATAGTTAATTTTCAAAATTTTAGTCAACATGACACACATGAAGCAGTTATAAATGTATTTTATCAAATAGATGAAGAAACAAAAAAAGAAGTAGAAATTAATTATAAAATTTTTAGTGATGAATATTTATTATTATTTACACATATGATAGAACAGAATTTATCAGATATTGAATGTTGTAAGATGGAAACTATTTATCCAGATATTTGGGAATTATTTTTATTAAAGAAAGCTATTGATAGTTTTAATAAATCATCAATAATAACAGAAACATTTCAAAATATTATATCATCAACATTACAATGTACGGAATGTAATTATCATACATATAATTTTGATATTAATACTATAATTTCATTAGAAATCCCTACTGAATTATTAGTAGATTTAGATGATATTAATAAAACATTAGACAAGATTCAAGATATAACTGATGATATACAAGATCAAATTAGAAAACAACTAATTTATTCTCAAATTCAAGATAAAGAAATAACTTTAGAACAATGTTTTGCTAAATTTGTAGGTGTAGAAATATTAACAGAGGATGAAAAATGGTATTGTCCGCATTGTCAAGTTAAAGTTGATGCAGGTAAAAAGATGGATATATGGATCCCACCAAAAATAATGATAATCCATTTAAAACGATTTGATGGATATCAAAATAAAATAAATACTACAGTAAAATTTCCAATAAATGGATTTAATATTAATCCATTTATGTCAGAATATGCTAAAAAATTAGGTGATTTTACTTATGATTTATTTGCAGTAAATAATCATATTGGTAGCATGAATGGAGGTCATTACTTCTCTATTATAAAATCATTAACAGATAATAAATGGTATTGTCAAAATGATGATGATAGTATTAGAATAGATGAATCTGAGATAATTACAAATAAAGCTTATATGCTATTTTATGTGCGACGAACTAACAATTAATTATTGGAATATTTTTTAAATTAATACCATAAAACGCTACATCATAAACATCTTTATATTTATTAAAGATATGTATTAATTTATTATGAATAGTGATATTATTAATTACTATTGAATATCTATTCTTATTAATATTATTAATAATAGATACCACCAAAGAATCATTCATATTTAATTGTTCTAATAATAAATTATATATATCTGAATTAATTAATTTATAACTAAATGTAGAATTAGTTATATTATAATTTTCTAATAATATTATATTATTGTATTTTTTTAATTTAATATTATTTATAGGGATTAAATCATCTATTAAAATTTCTATCTTATTCTCATTATATTTTGTAATATCCATAATTAAAATAATTTAATGATCTATTATTTATATTATTTAATAAATAAATTCTTTAATTTACTAATTCTAGTATATACTTTAACGTATCTCTATTTGTTTTCTCTGTTATAAAATTATTTATTAACATTATATTATAATTAGTTTGTATTTCAATTTTTAATTCTTTTGTAGAATTTAATATAAATTTTATATCATCTTCATCTATTAATTTATTATTAACTAGATAAAGTAGATCATTTGCTTTTGTTGTTGTTCTATATAATGATTTCATAAATTCTTTATTTCTGTATAGGATTGTCGGTATTTTGCGCTTGTAGTTTAATTCTAAACCAATAATCCGATAACAATCAAATATAAATTGTGTATCTTCAAATAATTTAACATCTATAATATCTAATATATCAGATGTTAAATCTAAAATTAATAATAAATCTGATTTTGATGATAATATATCTAGATCCCGACTCAACATTATAATATTATTTGAAGATTTTGTTAATTTGCATATATCAATACCTGTTGGAGTGTGATTGATTGTAATAAAAGGGCGTAAACGTTTTGGTAATTGTTGATATTTACATCGTAAGATTGATCTTCCTAATGGCTGTTCTGCTGGTTCTGGTGTTGATTTTGTTTTAGTTTTAAATTTATTTGCTGTTGACGTTGATGATGCAATACTAGCCCACGACGCCATTCTAAAAAATAATACTTCTTATAATAATATAGTATAGAAAATATTAATAAAAAAAATATCAATTTTTTATTTATAGTAGTTAATTAATATATGAAAAGTAAAAGTAAAAGTAAAAATAAGAATAAAAACAAAGATAAAAATAAGAATAAAGATAAAAACAAAGATAAAACTAATAAAGATAAAAAAAGTAAAAGAGATCTAAACACTAATCAAACAAATAACGTAGAATTAAAAGACGTATATGATTTATTTATTAATAATAAGTTTAAGACATTATTTGAGCGTATAGAAGCTAAACCCTTATTATTAAATAATATAATTAATGATAATAAGACAATAATACAATATTCAATTCAGACTAATAATTTAAAATTATTAAAGAAATTAATTAGTTTAGATAAATCATTAATAATAAATAAAACAGCTTCTAATGAATATTTATCAACAATTGCTTTAGATTCTGGATTTAATAAAATATTTTATTATTTAGTAGATCAATATATACAAACATCAAAGGATAATTTATTATTTGATTCATTAACTTTAAATGTTATATTAAAAAAGGATTGGGATTTATTATTAACATTTATTAATAAATATAATAGATATATTAATTGGTTAAATCTACAAAATAATTATAGCTATCTATATATAATAATTAATATTTATTATTCTAAATTACCTGAAATTATTAATTTATTTAAACCTATAATAAAACAATTAATAGCTGATAAGCAGGATCCAATTAATTTATTTAAATATCCATTAGAAGATAATTCATTATTCTTTTTACTGTATTTATATTACAAACCTGAAGAATTAATTCAAAATAATAAATCTATTCAATCATTTAAATTAGATAAAAATAGTTTAATAGAATTTATTAAACTATTCCCACAACAACTAAATTTTCCAAATCAAGTTAATAAAATATCAATATATTATATGGCCGAATATAATGACATAGAATTATTAAAATATAGTATAGAATTAAAAGCTAATGTAGATCATATATCACCATTAGGATATAGTAATTTTTGTCATCATGTTATGAAGTATTCTAATATTGATATAATTTCATATATATTAACGTTAGAAATGAATTTTAATCATTTAGATTCTAATAATGAAACACCAATATATAATTTATTACGTAATAAATATTCTAATAAATCTGTTGAACTAATCAGTCAGTTATTAAATAAAACAATAAATTGGGATATGCAAAATATGTACGGTCAATCAATAATGCATTTATTAGTAATTAGACCAGATATTGAAAAATTTTATAATGTATTAAAGGAAAAATATTTTGATATTAATCTAAAAAATAAGGTTGGAACCTCCGTAATACAAATTCTAGAATACAATTTTCAAAATCAAAAACTTGATAAAAAAACTATTGAAAAAAAATTAATAGAATTTAAAGAACTAATTGTAGATAACTATATTAAAATATTAACAGACACTGAATCTATAGAAATCCCTGAAGATATTAAATCAAACTGCACTAATTATAATATTAAAGATCCTGCACGAATGAAAACATCATGCTGGATATCTACTATGAATAATTTATCTAAATCATCTTTAACAGATATAGATAAATTATCAAAAAATTATTTAGATCTAATTATTGATGATTATCAATTCGCACATTATAATTTATATAATGCTAGAGATTCGGATATATATATATATTATCAAGTATTAATGACAAAGCATTCTAATTTAGGTATTCCATTAAATGATAATACTTTTGATCCTAAAAAGATAACGTCGTTGAGTAAGATTACAATGTCTAATAGTGAGAATATATCAAACATTGAATATATGCAAACATTATTAACGAATACATTAAAATATCCGATGTTATATCCATTAAATATATATTGGATAAATGAATTAAATTATTTAATCCCCTATAATATAATTCATTGTGTAAAAAATAGCATTAAGATCGGTAAGAAGTTTATAATATGTCGTATTAATATAATAAATTCAATTTTACATGCAAATATACTATTAATAGATATGTCTAATAAACGATTTATTAGATTTGAACCACAAGGCGGGATTGATAAAGATAATTTTATTGTATTAGATAATAAGATACATGAAATATTTACAGCTGAGCCATTATTTAGAGATTTTAAATATTATAAACCAATTGACTATGAACCAATTAATGGATTACAATCAATATCACAAGAAACAAATAATTTATATATTAGAAAAGGTGATATGGGTGGTTTTTGTTTAGCATGGTGCATGTGGTGGGTTGAATTTTATATAGAAAATATAAAAAATGATCTATTGTCTAATAATAGATTAAAAATATTACTACAAAAAGTTATTAAAAAAATAATTAATAATGGTTATCTATTATCAGAGTATATTAGAAATTATGCAAATTATATGCATCAAAAATTAATTGCGAATCTATCATTAAATACTCTAAATATGGGTAATTTATATTATGATAAATATACTGATACCGAATTAAATATAATCTATACTAAAATTAATAATGATCTATTACAGATAAATTAATATTTATATTTTATGTTTAATTTTATCATATATATATATAAATATGGATAATAAATGGTTAAATCTCAATATTATTAATACTATTTTTAGAAAAATTAATGAAATTGAAAATCAAATAATGAATATCCCAGCTGGTTTAACTTTTACTAGTGGCGGAACTGGTCCAAAAGGAGATACTGGTCCATATGGAGGACCAAAAGGGGATACTGGTATAGAAGGACCAAAAGGGGATACTGGTATAGAAGGACCAAAAGGGGATACTGGTATAGAAGGACCAAAAGGGGATACTGGTATAGAAGGACCAAAAGGGGATACTGGTATAGAAGGACCAAAAGGGGATACTGGTTCAATTAATTTATATAATATTGTATATAATAATGATTCAATTAATACGGATTCAGAAATAACTGATTTTTATCTGTTAAATACACAAACATCTGGATCTATTAATATAGGAACAGCGCCAACTAATACAGCAAATATTTATATAGGTTCAAATAATACAACAACAACAATAAATGGGCCTTTAATTTCTAGTAGTAGTGGATTAACTAATCTTGGAGTATTATATGGATTAACAGCATTTACATCAACAGCTACATCATATGATATTCCTTCTACAATTAATCGTGATTTTTATTTATATTGTGCCGGCACATCAACATATACAATTACATTACCAGCTATAAAAGTTAATCA
>Ga0214921_10012347_pt1 | contig 10222 bp, 3 predicted proteins | sample LL1505_MetaG_FD_177992 | JGI IMG/M metagenome (GOLD analysis project Ga0214921, IMG submission 177992) | Freshwater microbial communities from Lake Lanier, Atlanta, Georgia, United States - LL-1505 | ecosystem: Environmental > Aquatic > Freshwater > Lake | place: USA: Georgia | collected 2015-05-28
TTGCATCAGCTTATGTGTTGCGTATATAGAACACGTTCAAAAAGAAAGGCCAGTATTAATTTTTCACTATCTTCAATTGGAGATAAAGATTATGAAATCAGATCAATCTATTTATGAAGAGGGCAAATTAATTTCTCTTCTCCACGAAAATAGTGAGTATGCTTTCCAGTTGATTTACGACAAGCATCGAAATCGCATTTACAAAACTGCCATTAAATTTCTTAAATCTCCTATCATTGCTCAAGATGTTGTGCAAGATGTGTTTCTGAAGTTATGGTTTGAAAGAAAAGCCATCAATGCTGAAAAGCCTCTTGAGGCCTGGCTTTTTACTGTTGCAAAACATAATATCCTGAACAAATTAAGGAAAATTGCATATGAATGGAAAGCAATTGATCTGCTTACGGATAAAACACCCTTTCTAGAAAATACAACTGAAAATATGGTGGGTGAAGCAGAGTTTAAACGAAATTTAGCGTTGGCAATTTCAAAACTCCCCGAACAACAGAGATCTGTTTTTCAGTTGTCCAAGTTCGAACAGCTTAGTTATTTTCAAATCAGTCAACAATTGGGAATATCTCCCTTGACGGTAAAAACACACCTGTCAAGAGCAGTTTCTTCGATAAAACGCCAATTTGAATCAAAAGGCATCCAATTTATTCTCTTGATTCTTTTTATAATCCAATAATTTTTTTTACGCATGTACTCCTTTTCTTTAGGTCATGTGTATATGTAAATAGACTTGTATCAATTTCGGTCTATGGTATATGGGCGCTGACAAACGATTTGAATTTTTATTGAATCAGTATTTAAAGAATGAAATAGACCTGACGCATCAGGATGAATTGTTTCAGTTGATTGAAAATCAATCAAATACAGATTTTTTGTCAGAGCAGATCCAAGATGATTTATTAGAAAGTGATGAGCCGGACGCTGTTGTTTTGCCTCCTCATGTTGCAGAAGAAATCATTCGAAAAATCGTAAAGTCCGAACCTGAAATCAATGGATTGATTTCAAAACCCAAGAAAAATACTATTCTGTTGCATAAAGTAGCCATAGCTGCTGCAGTAATTGGAGTGATATTTTCGGTATCTGTATACTTATCCTCAACAAAACAAGATGCCAATAAATTTTCTGCAATTATTCCTAAGAATATTGAATACAAGAGTAATACTACAAATGAGGTTCAAATTCTTGTTTTATGCGACGGCACCAAGGTCTATTTGAATCCTGGAAGTATTTTGCATTACAACAGACAATTTAATGGGGATTCCAGAGAGGTTTACCTTGATGGAGAGGCATTTTTTAGGGTCAAAAAGAATCCCAACAAGCCTTTTTTGGTTTATTACAACAACATCATTACAAAAGTATTGGGCACCAGTTTCAGGCTTACAAAGAATAAATCAAACGGCCAGTTGATTGTGGAGGTTAAAACCGGAAAGGTTCAGGTGTCAGAAAATGCCAAAATGTTGGCTTCAGAAACCACTATTACACCCATCATTTTGACGCCCAATCAGAAGGTGACCTATGACAAATCCTTTAGACGGTTTGATGCAACAATTGTGGGTCATCCTGTACAGGTTCTGGTCAATGAAGAATCTCTTGTTCCAGAAAGTCATCCTTTGTTTTTCGACCAGCAAAAGTTGAATCATGTTTTCGGGCAGTTGGAAAAGTTTTATCAAATAGAGATCTCTGTTGAAAATTCTGCAACATACACTTGTGTTTTTACAGGGGATATCTCAAACCTGGATTTGTTCTCAGCGCTAAAAATCATTTGTATTGCCACCAATGCTGAATACGAGGTCAATGGGACGAAAATCCTGATTAAAGGGAAAGGGTGCAATTGACTATGAATATTAAATTATATCAAACCAAAAGCTATACTATTTCATTTTAACCAAACAACTACAATTATGAAAAAAATGCAACAACTAGTTGCTTCAATCATGAAAGCCATGAAAATTACCTTAATCCAATTGACCATAACTTTCATCTTTGCAGGTACTCTTTTTGCAAACGAGGCAAAAAATCAGACAATCTTAAAAGCATCATTTTCAGTTAACCTTGAAAAAGTTGAGTTAAAAAATGTGATAACTGAAATCCAAAAGCAGACCGGAGTAAAGTTTTCCTTCAGTCCAAATTCAATCAATTCAGGCAGGATCATCAGTTACAATGCCAATGCAAAGAATATTTCAGATTTTTTAAATGATTTGGAAAAGCTCTACAGTATTGATTATAAGATAGTTGATGATAGGGTAATTTTGTTTTTTAAAAATACCGATTCACCGGTCTATGTTAATAAAGAAGCAAGTGGTGTTGCCGTTGACAAGAGTATATCTGGCAAAATCACCAATCAAAAAGGGGAACCTTTGGAAGGTGTTACCGTTAGGGTAAAAGGAAAAAATATTTCAACATTATCTAATGCGGATGGAGTCTTCACTTTCAACAATATAACCGAGCAGGCTACATTGGTCTTCTCTTACATTGGGTATATTTCCATTGAAGTCAAGGCCGGTGAAAAGAACACAATAGATGTTATTTTGAAATTATCCAACAATGATTTGGACCAAGTTGTTGTGGTCGGTTATGGCACATCAACCCGAAGGGTTAATGTTGGTTCATACAGCACTGTGAAAGGAGATGCAGTATCAAACTTGCCCATACAGAGTTTTGAAGCAGCATTGAATGGCAAGGCAACAGGGGTAAACATGATAGCCAATTCAGGAGTTGTTAACCAGGCGCCTGTATTCAGGATAAGGGGAGTAAATTCATTGTCACTCAGTTCTTATCCTTTGATTGTGGTGGATGGTGTTCCGGTATATGTTGAAGATATCAATGTAGGAGGTAATGCATCCAATAATCCATTGGCTTTTCTCAATCCCAATGACATTGAATCAATAGACATTGCAAAAGATGCAGCTGCCACCAGTATTTATGGTAGCAGGGCTGCCAATGGAGTTGTCTTTATTACAACCAAGAGTGGTAAAACGGGTAAGGCCAAGGTTTCTTTGGATGTCAATTTTTCAACCAGTGAAGCAACCCGTTTGGCTGAAGTGTTGAATGGCGACCAATACCTGGAAATAAAAAATGAGGCATTGGTCAATGCCAATACATACAATCCTGTTACCAATTTTTATGGCAACTCAATTGGTCAAGATGGTAACATTGTCAGAACCAACTGGTATGATTATATTTTCCGAAAAGCAGCTGGTCAGACACATTCTATCAGTATGTCAGGGGCTAGCGCGACAACGAAGTATTATTTTTCAGTTTCTTACGCCAAACAGGAAGGTATACTGAGAGGTAATGATTACAATCGAAAATCAGTTACTTATAATATTGATCATAAAGTAAACAGTTGGTTGAGCATAGGGTCCAAAACGAATTATACTGATAACAAGACGACTGCCATACTCTCAACAGGAAATGGCGTTAGCAGCACAGCAAGCAATTCTGTTGCTTATAGACTGGCACTTGTTTCTGCACCAATCATTGGTCCATACAACAAAGACGGTAGCTATAATGTGAGTGGTTTGAATCTGGCATTGATGGATAATCAAGGCCATTTGACCTCACAAACAAGATTAGGATATACCAACCCGGTGATTACGCTGTCATTCAACGATGACAATACCGCCAATAATTTCATCCAGTCAAATATTTATGCACAATTGAAGCCGGTCAAATGGTTGACATTTAAAACACTTTACGGAGTTGATAACATCAATAGCAGAACGAATCGATATTTCGATCCAAGGACTAATGAAGGGAATACCGCTTTGGGAAGTGCTACTGGAATTTCATCAAAACGGGAAAGTTATACACTGACCAATACACTTACAGCTGACAAAGGGTTTAAAGATCATTCGCTGAATCTATTGCTGGGGCAGGAAGTCCAAAGCAAGACCGGAGACCAGTTTGGATTGCTTCGTTCAAACCAGTCAGATCCTTTTTATTCAAATATTCAGGGTGGCTTTTCAAATGTTGTCATATCGAATACCGCCAATCAGGTATATTATAAATATTTCAATTCATTGTTTGGCAGACTTCAATACAGTTACAAAAAGAAATATTTCATCAATGGTAGCCTGAGAAATGACGAATCTTCTTTACTGGGTAAAAACAACAAGTCAGGATTGTTCTATTCTTATTCAGGTGCCTGGGATATTGCTGCGGAAGATTTTTTCCAAAAGTCTAACCTTGATAATATTTTCGAGTCACTAAGGCTAAGGGCCAGTTATGGCAAGGTCGGTAATTTGACAGGAATTGGTGATTTTGCATCCTTGACAAATTATTCTGCCAATTTATATGGTGGTTTGCCTGGCTTATTTTTCTCAACAGCGGGCAATGAAGATCTGGCGTGGGAGACAAGCAAAAAGTTCGATATTGGATTAAATGTTTCAATGCTGAAAGGAAAACTTTCTGCTGATATATCCTATTATAACAACAATATTGATGGACTGATTTTTGGTGTTCCAACGCCTGCATCTGCTGGTTTACCGGGAGCAACACTCAATTCAGTGCTTTCAAATGTTGGTTCTATGTACAACAAAGGAGTGGAAGTTTCAATCAATGCAGTTCCGGTTCAATCAAAAAATTTCACATGGTCAACCAACTTCAATTTTTCGTACAATAAAAACATGGTCAAGTCACTTTCTCCGACAGTGCCTAACATTTTGTATGGCAATATTGGGGGATCGACTGATTTGGTTTCTATCACTTTGCCTGGTTATTCAGTTGGCATGATATATGCCATCAGGACAGCTGGAGTAGATCCAGCAAGTGGCAGAAGAATTTTCCTGGATAAAAATGGTAAAAAAGTACTCTATGAGCAGGTTCCTGTATTCGGTAAAAATCAGTGGGAATATGAGGATGGAACAAAAGCACCAGCAGTTGCAACAGCTACGGATGCTGTTGTCTATAAGAATACTACTCCTAAAATCTATGGTGGATTTTCAAATACTTTTACCTACAAAAGAATTTCTTTGAATGCTTTGTTTACCTATCAGTTTGGAGGATTCATGTATAATGGAACACAAGGAACGCTGATGGATTCAAGGTTCGCCAATAATGATGTAAAAATAATGCAACGTTGGAGAAAGCCAGGTGATATTACAGATATTCCTAAAGTTCAGGATGGAGACTTTACATCCTGGGGCTATTCATTGCCTTTGACAGCAAATGTATATTCCAGCGATTATGTCAGATTGAAGAACTTGACAGTCACATTCAATCTTCCTGAGCGTTTGTTGACAAGAGCACAGATTGCCGATGCCAATATTTTCTTTAGTGGGCAAAACCTCTTTTTGCTTACTTCATATCCAGGGGCTGATCCTGAAGTCACAAGCACTGATAATTCATCTGCAACACAAGGTTTCGACAGAAATATGATGCCCAATGCAAAAATTTATTCTTTAGGTTTAAAAGTTAATTTTTAATCATGAAACCCAATTTCTTTCCATTTACACATAGCAATTATTTTATGAAATATTCACAATACCTCCTTTTGATATTGTTGACGACAATTTGTTTTCTTTCTTGTAAAAAAACAGATTCATTGAGCCCTGTTCCTACAACATTGATTGCAGATGTTTCAGCATTTGAAACGCCTGCAAGGATTTCAAATCAAATCAATGGCTTGTATGCTACCTTTAAGGGAACTGGGCTTTGGGGAAGCAATTATATCTTGTACAGCGAAGCCAGGGCAGGTGAGTACATTAGTACAAATCAAAATCCTTTGCAAGGGGGCCTTACCTATATGATGTTGACTGATCCAGGAACATCCGATGTCAACATTGTTTGGCTGCAAGCTTATCAGACCATTAATGCCTGTAATGTTTTTTTGGATGGTATGGATGCTGCAGGGAAGAAAGTGGTAGGAGATAGTTTGTATAAAAATTACACAGCTGAAGCCAAGGTTTTGAGAGCAGTTACTTACTATTCACTGTTGCAATTGTATGCAAGGCCATATCGCGAAAATGCCGGTAAGAATCGTGGCCTGCCATTGAGGTTGACTGGAAACACAGGCTTGAAGGATTATAATTTGGCACGATCTTCTGTTGATAGCGTATACCGCCAGATATTATCAGATTTGAATTATGCTGAAACAAATTTGCCAGCTAAATATGCTACGCCATTACTAAATACGACCAGGGCTCAAAAAAACACTGCAATTGCCTTTAAAACCAGGGTTTATTTGAGCATGGCCGATTATGCAAATGTCATTACAGAAGCCAATAAAATCGTTACTGCCGTAGCCCCCTTTGCAACACTGAATACTTCAGCAACTGTCCATTCATTGCCTGCAGATATCACGACAGTATTCAAGACCCCCTATACTTCTGCAGAATCAATGTTCTCCATAGCATTTTCATCAGCAGATGCTCCTGGTAATTCACTGGCTACAAATTTTCTTCCTAATTCTGCCGACGGTGCTGGTCTTGGTTCTGCAGGTACTGGTCAGTTTTATTTATTCGCTGGTGGAATCGTAAATGATGTTAACTGGAAAACAACCGATAGGAGAAGAAATTTCGTATTTACTACTGCAGCAGGAACAAATAAAGGTAGATTATGGTGCTCCAAATTTGCTGTTGGAACACCTTATACCGATTATATACCCGTAATCAGGTATTCAGAGGTACTGTTGAATTTGGCTGAAGCCCTGGCCAATGTAAATGGATTGGATACAAGGTCTGTAGCAATTTTAAATGCAGTGAGGGGTCGCTCTGATGCCACCACCATTTTCAAACCGACAGACAAAGCCGATCTCTTGAGTAAAATTATCAATGAAAGACGAATTGAATTTTTGGGAGAAGGCTTGCGAAATGGCGATTTGATGAGACTTGGTTTGCCCGTTCCAGCAAAAACACCTGTAGGCGCAACACCTGTGCCAGCCTCCAATCCTACAGATGGCAACTACATTTGGCCTATTCCCAATAATGAAGCGTTGTACAACCAATTGATCAATCAGTAGGTTTTATAGATAATCCCACATATTTGACCAATTAAAAAAGTTGTAGCAATAGCTACAACTTTTTTTTGTGATTCTGTCAATATACAAGCATGAAATCATGCCTTACACCCCTTAATTGAAAGTTTTAAACTTGGTTTCCTTTTCTTTATTGTGATTTAATACCTTAATAATTTTATTGTTTGAAGCGGTAAGCCCTTTGCATTGTAGAGTTTTAATGTGTAAATTCCTTGAAATTTACTTTCAAAGAAATATTTTCCGGGATGTAAAGTTCTTTTTTCAGTAATCTTTTTTCCCGAAAAATCCAGCATTTCAAATTGAATCAGTCCCAATCTTATTGCATCATATTCTATCTGTATATATGCAGAGGCGGGATTGGGATAAATGCGGACTTGGTTGTTCAATGAATAGTTACTTAAAGCAGTAAGGACATAATAATATTGCTCAGAGGCCACACTTGTACATCCGTTGACGGTTACCTTAACAGTGTACTGTGCAGCAACATCCGGTTTGTAAGTTGTTCCTGTGGTGCCAGTCAATAATGTACCATCTTTATACCATTGGTTTCCTGAGGTGGCACTGGACACGAGATTTCCGCTTACATCTCTTGAAAGAGTCGGTTTGGCAGGAATATCTTTGGTTGTGACAGAAAGTTTTGTTCTTGCTCCTTCACAGCCAGACAAGGTTTGACTGACATAGTAATCAATCGTTCCCACTGTGGCAAGGGACGGCGTCGGGGCTGTTCCTGAAGCAGTGCCACCAGTGGCACTTGTGCCATACCAATTGAGTGTGGCGCCAGACAAAGCTGTAGCAGTAAGTGGACTGGATGTAGAGCCCAAACAATATGCAAGGGCTGTTACTGCTGGTGCTGCGGGTTTTGCAATGACTGTAACAGTAATTTTCGCTCTTGGCCCATCACAGTTGGCAACAGTTTTTTGAAGTACATAGTAATCAACAGTGCCTGCAACATTGGTGGAAGGGACTGGAGCAGCAGTATTTGCTGTTCCACCAGTCGAATTTGTGCCATACCATACCAGTGAATTTCCGGAAGCAGCCGTTGCGGTAAGTGCAACGGCTACTGCACCTTCGCAGTATGACACTGATGCTACTGAGGGCGCAGCTGGTAAAGCCGACACTGTGATTGTGGCAGTGACAATGGATGGGCAACCGTTCGAAGTCACGGTATAGTTAACCAAAGCTGATCCAGATGATACAGGAGTTAGCAATCCTGCATTAGACAAGGTAGCGATGGAAGTTGTTGTGGTTGACCAGGTTCCGCCACTGGTGGCATGGGTAAGCGCCAGGTTGGATCCCATGCATACTGCAGAACCACCACCGATGGGTGTTAGGCTGGGTCCTTCATTTATGGTTACAGCAAATGCAAGCCTGCTTTCGCTCTCACAACCACTATTGTTTGAGGCGGCGTAGTAACGTTGGGTACCTGCAGAAGTGGTAGATGGTGTAGGGGCGGTATTGCTTCCTGTACCTCCTGTGCTGACAGTGTACCAAACCAAACTACTGCCCGTTGCAGCAGTTGCTGTTAAGGCGATAGAGGCATCACCTTTACAATACGCAATTGTAGTATTGGTGCTCGTTGGGATAGCTGGTGCTGCACAAAGCACGCGAATAAATACTTTTTCAGTAACTGAAAATTTTTCTGAAGATGCAGTTTCTGAAACGGTGACCGTGATGCTATTGGTGCCCGTAAAAGCAACAGCGTAAACAATAATTGAGTCTCCTCTTACAATAACCTTTAAGCCACTTGTGTCTCCAGTGGCACTTAATTTTAATTGGGTGTTGGGTACATTGTAGTCATCAAAGTCTCTGTAGGTCACCTTGAAACGGAGACTATCCCCTACGTTAAAGCTTTTACTTCCCACAGAATCAAGAATGGGGTAGCGGTTAATTTCTCGATTGACTTTAAAAAAACCGACTGTTTTTCTGGGAAATACACTTGAGCTTGTTAGATCTCTTCCAGTAATCACTACCCTGTCACCTGTTGGTGATACCCAACCCGATTGGCAATTTTCTCCAGTCCCGGTTCCTAATGAAGTAGTCCTCTGCACCAATGGGTTTCCACCATGTCGGGAATAGACGTCCAGATAGCGATCCATAGATACCGCAAAATCACCATTCAATATCGAATATTTTACTGCATTCCCTCCGATCTTGGCGATGGGCCTTCCTGAAACTGCATCTGTCACCAAATTGCCAAAACCAAATACAGGTCCTGCAAATGCAGTGTCCATGTGCACGTCAAAGCCCATTGTACCTGAAAAATAAACTATTGCGCCATCGCTTTCCTTGATCAGGGTTCTATCGCGCGACTTGGTTCCTGTAGCGACAAATCCATTGGCAACGGAAATACCATTGACAAATGGCCATCCGCCGATGTATGATTTCCAAATCAATTTTCCTGTCAGCACTTCATATTTTCTCAAATACATATCTCCTGATCCAACAAAAAGATATTTATCATCACTGGAAAAAACAATTTTACGAACCTGACCTATAAATTTATTGATATCAAGAACAGAGTCTGCTGCGTTCTCCCACATCAGTGTGGCACTGCTTCCATTATTCCTAAATACAGATACCTGCCCGTTTCCTGTTGATCCCAGTGCAATATATTGACCTTTATTAGAAACAGAAACTTCTAGTCCGCTCATCAAGGACTGGTTTCCACGCAAACCATAGATTTTAGCACCAGTTTGTCCATTCAACACTCCAACCCAATCTACATTCGGATCGTTTTGCAGGTTGGCCTCAAAACCAGTTTGGTTGATCATATAAGCAACCAAACTTCCGTCTTTGCTAACACCGCCGCCCCAAGATTCAAATGGAATTGCTGTTTCCCATAGTTTATTTCCATAAGTTGACATCGCTACACTGAACTTCATCACCTTGGATAATGCACGACGGTTGTTTTTTTCAGTTGTTGTGTTTCCGTACCAGTTTTCCTGACCGGGGAACACTGTTATTGAGCTGTCTCCGGGAGAAAATACAGTACGCCAAAAACCTGTTTCAGTTTCATATACTTTGATTGAATCACTGGTAAATTTTGCTTTTCCATAGGGTAGAGCAACTGCGGATAGATTGTTTACAGATACATTTGAGGGCACTACAATATTCGCAGGCGGAACAAACAGGGAAGTATTGCTTGAGTTAAAGTTCGCCTGAATTCTATAATCGTTGCGGGGATTTACCCTCAAATTAAAAAAGATGTATTGATTGTTTAAAGAGTCTGCAATACGA
>Ga0214921_10012348_pt1 | contig 10221 bp, 9 predicted proteins | sample LL1505_MetaG_FD_177992 | JGI IMG/M metagenome (GOLD analysis project Ga0214921, IMG submission 177992) | Freshwater microbial communities from Lake Lanier, Atlanta, Georgia, United States - LL-1505 | ecosystem: Environmental > Aquatic > Freshwater > Lake | place: USA: Georgia | collected 2015-05-28
AAAAACCTGTTACAGCTATGATGCCTTTCGGTCGGTCGGGGTCGTTGTTCTTTCATGCCTTGTTCGATGGCCATCCACAGATCAGCACGCTACCGGGCATTTATTTCAAAGGCTGGTTTGGACTTGGGATCTGGGATAAGCTAAATCCTGCAAATAGAGGTTCTGATTGGAAAGAGAAGCTCGTTGACCAGATTGCTCGAGAATATGAGCCAATATTTGATGCTCGTTCGACCCGGAATGTAATAGGCAAGCCGATAAAGACAACCCGGCATTTAGCCCGTGCCAGTGGTTTTTTTGAAATGGGCCCGAATCGAGATACGCCGTTCCATGTGGATAAGGAAGCCTTCTCGGTGGCACTCTTGTCATTGCTGGCGCCGTTGGAAAGCGTTACGCAAAAAGAGTGTTTTCTGCTGATTCACCAAGCGTTCGATAGTGCGGTTAGACGCGAGGCGAGTACCAAGCAAATCTTTTATCACATCCATAATCCAGACGTATTTGAAATATCCAACTTCCTGCGCCAGTTTCCACAGGCCAGATTGCTCTACATCATTCGGCAACCGGTGCAAAGCTTGGAATCGTGGATGATGACTGATATCGATGAACACCCCGTAGCTGCGACGGCAGCAGAAGAGAAATGCAAGCTAAAGAATCACTACATCGACGTCTGGCTTGGTGCGGTGGAAAAAGTTGAATCAATGCTATTCGATTTGCAGTCGCCGTTTCATGAAGTCGTTGAAAGCCGTGCTGTACGTCTGGAAGACGTCAAGCGTGCGCCCCGCCAAACCATGCCGCAAATTGCCGCCTGGATGGGGATTGACGACGATCCGGCGCTATATGACGCCAGTTTTTGCGGCCTGCAATATTGGGGACCGACCTCCAAGGTAACTGGCAATGTCAGTGGCTTTGATACCAAAGCGATCGACAGGAAGATTGGTGGCTTGTTTGGTGAGCGTGACCAGAAGATATTTGAAACCCTGTTCTGGCCTTTCTCGCACCTGCATGGCTACACACAGATGACAGAAGCAGAATTTCGTGCTCAACTGACAGAGATACGCCCCTGGCTGGATGACCCCCTACAATTTGAAGAAAGGTTATATGCGCGATTATCGGAGCCCCGAGATGCGCTCAAGACGCTGGCCCCCTACCTGAAGCTGCATCGTTTGCTAGAGCGCTACTGGTCGATGCTGGAGCGAAACGGCACCTATCCATTCATGGTCAAACCGCTACTGCTTACAGGATGAAAGACATGTCAGATACGGAGTCCCCCGCGCCAGCAAGCACCACGGAGTTGACGGTAGATCAAGCACTGCAGCGAGGTGTTGCACACCACAAGGCAGGTCAGCTGCCAGAAGCCGAACGCGCGTATCGCGCGATTTTGCAAGTGCAACCACAACATCCGGATGCTAACCATAACCTTGGTGTGTTGGCCGTGGTTGTAGGTGATGATGGTTTAAATTACAGAAAATGGCATATAGAAGGAGATTATTTGCAACCAGCGTTTCATGCTAACGTAATTGGGTGGTTGTTTTGATCGGTCAGGTTGGTGAGGTTATTTGGATCACTGGTTTGTCTGGTGCAGGTAAATCGACTTTGGCGCACCAGGTGGTGCTGCGCCTTCGCGCTGCTGGCAAATCCGTGGTGATGCTCGACGGCGACGAACTGCGAGAAGTGTTCGGCGCTGTGGCCGCGAATGCACAAAACCATGGCCGCGAAGGGCGCTTGGCGTTGGCAATGCGATATGCACACCTATGCCGCGTAATTGCATCGCAAGGGCTGACCGTGGTGATCGCCACCATCTCGCTGTTCCGCGAAGTGCACACCTGGAACCGCGCCCACCTACCTGGCTATTTCGAGGTTTATCTCAAGGTGCCAGTCGATGAACTGCGCCGCCGTGATCCCAAGGGGATTTACCGCCGCTTTGATGCAGGCGAATTAAATAACGTCGCTGGATTGGATTTGTCCATCGATGAGCCAGACACGTCAGATTGGATCGTTGAGTTTGATCTTGGCCGCACGGTCACCATACTGGCGGACGAACTGATTCAGGTTTTAAGTACAAGGAAATGAAGATGGCGCAAACACTAAAAGCTGGTGATTTCACCGGATTGGCTAAAGACTACTCACAACACCGCCCAGATTATTGCCCCTCCATCCTCAATGCGCTGCTCGGGCTGTTGAACAAACCGGTAACAGAAGTTGATTTTGTTGATGTTGGGGCGGGGACGGGCATTTGGACTAGGATGGTTCACGCTATGGGAGTTCGCTCTGTAACCGCCATTGAACCAAATGATGATATGCGGCAGAACGGTACTGCCGATAGCCAGCAGACAAACATTCGTTGGCTGGCCGGCAGTGCCGAGACTACTGGCCTAGCGGATGATTCTGCTGACTGTTTGTCGATGGCATCTAGTTTTCATTGGACCAACTTTGATACAGCGACCAAGGAGTTTCAACGGATATTGCGTGCGGGGGGGCGTTTCATCGCGCTTTGGAATCCTAGGTTGATCGAGGTCAACCCATTGCTAGTAGAAATCGAAGCCCACTTGGACACTCTTCGCCCAAACATCAAGCGAGTTTCTTCTGGTCGCTCAGGAATCACACAAACCCTGACCGAGAAACTATGGGCTTCACCCTATTTCGATGACGTGATCTATATGGAGGGCCGCCACGTTATCGAGATGTCACCAGATCGATACCTGGGAGTTTGGCATTCCGTGAATGACCTGCGCGTTCAACTCGGCCCTGATAAGTTTGATGCATTCCTTGACTTTGTAGAGAAACAGATCGCCGGATTGAAGGTAATCGAGGCCACTTATCTCACCCGTGCATGGTCTGCACGGCGCAAGGATTGATAGCAATGCCGCTGGCGTTTTCAACAAAGGGCGGCACGCTGGCTGTATTGCAAGGTGTGCTCCAGTCGGCACGCATTGCCCCATTGCATGTCTTTACCTTGGCAAAGTGGCAGGCGGATCGTTCGGTGTGTCTGTCCGATATCGCCGGCAGTCTGGGGGCAGGCCCCTGGATCGTGCGCTCCAGTTGTGGCAGAGAAGATGGGGCTGCATCATCCAATGCAGGGGCATTTCTCTCCATTCCCAATGTGAATGTTACTGGGCTGGTATCGGCGGTGGATCAAGTCATTGCCGCTTACAGCGAACCACATGCTACCGATGAAGTGTTGATCCAGCCGATGCTGACACAGGTGGTACGTTCGGGCGTTGCCTTTTCGCATGACCCCAACACCTGTGCACCCTATCGGGTAGTGAATTGGTCAGAGGGAGAGGACACCACATCTGTAACGGGCGGTATGGGAGGACGCATCTGGCAGCAAGCGGCGCAATCCCCCATTTTTCCACCAGAGGAGTTATCCGGCGTGATGGCCTTGCTCGAAGAACTGCTGACGTTGTTTAGCGGCGTACCGATCGATTGCGAATTTGCTGTGACCCTTGAGGACGCGACAGAAGTACTTTGGCTGTTACAGGCACGGCCGCTGATTCTGTCCGGAACGACAGAGTCGGCCACCACACAAGCCGTCCGCCTGGAAAGTATCCAGCTCAAGGTGGCGCGCGGCATGCAGCCCCATCCCTTCTTGATGGGCAGGCGTACTGTTTATGGTGTGATGCCGGATTGGAACCCGGCGGAGATTGTCGGCATCCGTCCCAAGCCGCTGGCACTGTCGCTATACCGGGAATTGGTGACCGATGCGATCTGGGCCTATCAGCGCCACAATTACGGCTACCGCAATCTGCGCAGCTTTCCACTGATGCCGCATTTCTTTGGTCTGCCGTATATCGACGTACGGTTGTCATTCAATTCTTTCATTCCGGCTGATCTAGGCGACGGTTTGGCTGGCCGGCTGGTGGATCATTACATCGACCGCTTGTTGGCTGAACCAACCTTGCACGACAAGGTGGAATTTGAAATTGTTTTTTCCTGCTATACGCTGGATTTACCGAAGCGGCTGGAACGGCTGGCCGATGCGGGTTTTACTAAGGACGAGCGCGAGGAGATTGCCGATAGCTTGCGGCAGCTGACCAACCGCATAGTTCATCCAAAGGACGGGCTGTGGCGCGAGGATGCAGCCAAGCTGGATACCCTTAACTCCCGGCGGGAAGAGTTGCTGGCCTCAAACGCCGACCCTCTGGAGCGTATCTATTGGTTGCTGGAAGATGCCAAGCGCTACGGTACGCTGCCGTTTGCCGGATTGGCTCGAGCTGGATTCGTAGCTGTGCAGATGCTCAAGTCATTGGTGGCAGTGGGCGTGTTTTCGCAGGTCGATTACGATGCTTTTATTAGCGGCATTTCTACCGTCAGTGGTCAGTTGGCGCGCGATCGGGCAACGCTGGACAAGACGACCTTTCTGGCACGCTACAGTCATTTGCGTCCGGGTACATACGACATTCTCTCGCCTCGCTACGACGAGGCACCGGAGCTCTATTTCGACTGGACCCAGCGCCCAGCAGCACCTGAGCCGGTCCAACCCTTCGCGTTGACCCTGCCGCAGATGCGCGAAATCGTGAAGCTGCTCGAAGCCCATGGCTTGCAGCCCGATCCGGTTGGACTGTTTGACTTCATGCAGGCGGGTATCGAACTGCGGGAACTGGCGAAGTTCCATTTCACGCGCAACCTTTCGGATGCACTGGCCCTGATCGCTGAGGTCGGCGGCCAGTACGGCATCACTAGTGAGGATCTAGCTTACTGTGACATTGCGGCCTTCAAGGAGTTGCACGTTGCGGCGACCGACCCGAAAGATGTGCTCTTGCGCTCCATTGAGCAAGGCAGGGCGCGCTATACCGAAACATTGAAGATTTCTCTTCCACCACTTATCGCCAAACCGGAGGATGTGTGGGCCTTCGAGTGGCCGGAGACGGCACCCAATTTCATCACCCAGAAGCAGGTGACGGCGCCGGTAGTGGATTGTGATGCGCGTGAGCGGTTGGCAGGAGCAATCGTCTGCATTCCTAATGCCGACCCTGGTTTTGACTGGTTGTTTGCCTACCCAATCGCCGGCCTGATCACGGCTTGGGGCGGCGCCAATTCGCACATGGCGATCCGTGCAGGGGAGCTTGGATTACCTGCAGTGATTGGTGCGGGTGAAGTGCTCTATCGACGTTGGTCTGCGACACAGCGGTTGCATCTAGACTGTGCTGGGCGGCGGGTGGAGGTGCTGGCGTGAAGATCGTAGCGGTCAGTCAGCGAGAAGATCATTTCCCCGAACGTAATGAAACGCGGGATGCGCTGGATCAAAGCTTGGCTGCTTTTGTTGCGATCTGTGGTCATGTACCGGTGCCGGTGCCGAACGGGTTGGGCGGTGCGATTCGCGACTGGTTGACTATCGTTCGTCCTGAGGCCGTGGTGCTTTCCGGCGGCAATGACATTGGCCAGTCTGCTAAACGGGATGACACTGAGCTTGCGCTGCTGGCTCATGCCCAGGAACGCCAGTTGCCGGTGTTTGGTATCTGCCGGGGCATGCAGATGATGGCCCATTGGGCGGGTACCGGCCTTCACCCCGTTCAGGGGCATGTAAGAACCCGGCATCGTCTTGTCGGGGAGATCACGGGTGAGGTGAACAGTTATCACGGATTTGCTTTGGCTGGCTGTCCAACAGGTTTTGAGGTGCTGGCACTCAGCGAAGATGGTGAAATCGAAGCAATACGTCACCAGTCCTTGCCTTGGGAAGGCTGGATGTGGCACCCCGAACGTGAGCCGAATTTCTCCGAACACGATATTCAACGATTGAAAGCCTTGTTCTCATGAAAGCCATCATTCTTGCTGCCGGTCGCGGCAGCCGTATGAAAGACCTTACCGAAGAGCGACCTAAGTGCCTGGTCGAACTGCGTGGCAAGACGTTGCTGGATTGGCAGCTGGAAGCATTGCGCGCAGCGCATATCAACGAGATAGCTATCGTGACTGGCTACAAGCGGGAACTATTAGCAAATCGGGGGTTGTTTGAATTTCATAACGCGCGCTGGGCAGATACCAATATGGTGTCGTCGCTCGCCTGCGCGCAAGATTGGTTAAAAACCGAACCATGCATCGTCAGCTATTCCGACATCTTCTATAGTTCAGTAGCGGTTCAGTCATTGATAGCCTGCCCTGCATCGCTGGCCGTGACTTACGATCCCAATTGGCTAGCGCTTTGGACGCAACGTTTTGGCGATCCTCTGCTGGATGCTGAAACTTTCCGTATGACACCTGAGCGCACGCTGGCAGAAATAGGCAATAAACCTAAGTCTGTCGAGGCAGTACAAGGACAGTACATGGGTCTGTTGCGCTTCACGCCCGACGGCTGGGCGGAGGTGCTGCGAATTCTCTCAAGCCTGACCTCGGAACAATGCGACAAAATGCACATGACTGGCACCTTGCAGAAGGTGATCGACGCTGGACGCGTTCCGATTGCGGCTATTTCTTATGATGACGCATGGGGTGAAGTTGATTCGGCTGAAGATCTGGCGACATATCAAGATTACTCAAATTAAGCAATAACCGCGATTACAGCAAGGTTTGTTAGTAGACTCGCTCGAACTCTATTGCTCAAAAGCAGTGGCGTTTTTTCTTTTGTGAAATGACTCTTCGGCCAAACTCTTCTTTAAGAAATTACCCAAACGATTTCAAAACATTTGTAGACGAACAACAAACTAATTGTTTCCATAAAGAACTAATTTTTTTGAATCCAGAATTGGTACATGCGAATAAATGTGTATGGATTTTCTTCTTCGTAAATGCGCCACTGATCAAGATTAGTGGATGATGGATCATTTGTGAAGCGGTTTTGGTAGGCTCGAATCACAGAACTATCAATTTCAAATCCTAAGAAATTCAAGTCGTGGGTATTAAAAAAGTCCGCAAGAATCTTCAAATTCATACGATGCTCTTGAACATGAAAAAGTAAGTCCCGGCAGGCACTAGTGCTGAAGAAGTCCGAACTACTAGTTGCAAATCCATAATTTTCAGAATCTTTTGATCCAAACAAATGTTTACGATAGTCTCGAATCTCTTGAGCAGTTGCACCGATACCATCCTTGCTGATTAAGTTACGCACCTTTACGATATCTTGCCTTGCAAGTTCACTGTAGAACCCAAGCCTCATAAGCCCATGAGGTCGAAGCAAAGATAGTAGGACCTCCCATCCTTCAAAAGGATTTTCAAGATGATGCAATACACCTGATGACTCAATAACATCAAATGTACGACCATGCGAATTTAACTTTAAAAGATCCGCTTGTGCATACTCTATTGAATCAATGTCTAGTTCTGCTGTTTTTCTCTTAGCGTAAGCTAGACTCGCCATACTCAAATCTACTGCTAAGATTTTTGCTCCTTTGATTGATTGCGATGTCCCAATTGAATGTTGCCCCGAACCACACCCTGCAATAAGTATTTCGGGATTTCTATCCTCAACCAATCGTCTGAATGACGATAAAGGAAATTTACTTTGTATGTAGGCGTTTAAGAATTTTTTACTTGAATCTTTCGGCAAGCGCACCCATCTTGGATAAGGGTTTTCTTCATACTGACTCTGCACTGATAGAGATACTTTATTTTCAATACTTGTTATGACTCTAATCGATGCACGTAAATTTAATTCATCTAAGGGTTCGTGTATTTGTTGTTTTAAGACTCTTTCAACATCATCAGACCACTTTAGGTGAAGTAGTTTTTCTGCACCTTCAACTGAGTAAAGTGGAAAATAACAAGCAACAGCTAATACCCAAACCGCTGGGATGCTTTGCTTATTTTCCAATGCTTTCGTCAATTGATAAAGTAACTGATGTGAGCGTTTAATCTCTTCTTGTGTTTGAAAGTAAACATATTCATTGATGAAGCATTGCTGAGCAAGAGAACAATACAAGGCGACTACTTCTTCTGTTTCATCCTCTTTAAAAATTTCCGATACCGCTACCTTAAGTAAGTGACGGCGTAAAGAAGTAAGAAATATCTCTATTTCAGGGTCAGGGACAGGGCTTGAAGAAAGCATTGCACTCAGAAGCGAGGAGGCAACATATCCTTTTTTTGAAATTGAACTTATAAAACTTTCATCCAAGTTAGATCCACTGCCGTAGTTTTTTGATTGATTTAAAACATTTACTAACTCTTGATCAACTCTTAAAAATCTACATGCAAATGAAATTAAATCTACTGGTCTGCCCCATGGCTCAAGAAGTGCAGTAATGACTAGTGGAGCAAGTGATTGATCCCAAGTTTGAATACCTATATTTTTGGTCAAATTTATAAATAAATTTTTTGCTTCAGCAGTGGCTTTAACTTTCAAAGATTTGGTTACTTCTACAAGAGCCTCATCTAGCCTACCTAGTTCGTGCAGTGTGGCTCCCAAGTTGCAATGCGCTTCTGCAAAATCTGGCTTGAGAGCAATCGCTTTTATGAGGCTTTTCTCAGCATTTTCTAGTCTGCCAAGTTCTTTCAGCATGAAACCCAGGTTGCTATGGGCTTCGGCATAATCATTTTTGATCGCAATCGCTTTGCTGTAACTTGCCTCAGCCTCTTTTAGTCTGCCGAGATCTTGCAGTGTGACTCCCAAGTTGCTATGGGCTTCTGCATACTCAGGCTTGATCGCAATCGCTTTGCTGTAACTTGCCTCAGCCTCTTCTAGTCTACCGAGTTCTTTAAGCGTGTTGCCCAAGTTGCTATGGGCTTCTGCATACTCAGGCTTGATCGCAATCGCTTTGCTGTAACTTGCCTCAGCCTCTTCTAGTCTACCGAGTTCTTTCAGCGTGACGCCCAAGTTGCTATGGGCTTCAGCATCATTTGGTGATATCGCTACCGCTCTTTGAATGGTGATCAACGATTCCTGTAATCTTCCTGATTGCTTGAATACAGCGCCAAGGACCTTCCAGCCGAGTTGGTGGTTTGGATATTGAAAGGTTAACTTTTTCGCCAAATTCTCAGCAAGATCGTATTGTCCTTTTTGATAGTGGTCTAAAAGTAAATTTATATCTGATTGAGGTGGTCGCATTTCCTGAATCGGATTCGCTTGATTCAGTAGAGCTTTATTCTGTTTCTTTGCCGAGGCCATCTTGAGCTGTTGCAGAAATGTTGGCCCTTGCTTTTTAATGGGTGTTAGTTGAGCCTCTAGCGCATCAAATACATCTCCCGCCAGCCCCATCTTCCTTCCCTGCTCAAGAACACTCTTGGCAATGTCAAGTTGATTTGTCTTGATAAGCGCATCAACGTAGCTAATCCAAAACTGTCCTTGGTTTGGGTTGGCCTCTAGGGCTGTTTTAAATAGGGGTAAAGCGAGTTCAGTCTTGTCTAAGGAAACTGCAAGAACGCCTAGGTTATGGTTCGCGTCTGGGTGCTTGGGCTGGGCCGCCAGGATGGCTCTGTACAGGCCCTCTGCGTCCTGAAGCTTTCCCGCCTTGTGCGCCTCAATGGCTTGTTGGAGCGCTTGCTCAATAGTTAGCTCCATAGTAACTTTGCACCAAAAAAGAATTTAAAAATTGTCATAGTCCGACGTTGAAGTCACAAGAAATGTATTGCAATTATTTTCTCATATATGCAACAAAAAAACGATTAGCGTGCTGTTCCTCATCTATCATCAAATCACTTCAAATTACTTAATGCAAATGTAAAATTAACAACAGGAGAATCTAACCATGACAACAATCAAAATCGACAACATCGACTACGACCTCGACACACTCTCTGACGAAGCCAAAGCCCAACTAGCTTCTTTACAGTTCTGCGACCAAGAATTGGCCCGCCTTCAAGCCCAAGCCGCTGCATTACAAACCGCTCGTATGGCCTATGCCAAGGCTTTGAACGAATCCCTGACGCCTCCCATGGGTGACAAGCTGTCCTTTAACTGATGCAACCCACTGACCTCCATCCAGAACTTCAAGAGCTTGCCGCCGAGTCCATCGGCTGGATACCCTTGGGTGAGGGGGTATATCTACACGTGGCTGATGAGAAAGCCACAGAGATTGAAGTGGTCGGTTTGGCCCGTGCGGATATGCAGTCTTCTAACGTCGTGTGGGTGGTTTGACTTGTCGCTGGCCCAAGTCCTACAGCGTGCCAAAACCCACGTGCAGCGCGGTCAAATAGACGCCGCCCTCAAACTCTACAAGGGCTTGCTGGTGACTGTACCCAACCACCCGCAGGTCAACACCGAGCTGGGGGTTTTGTCTTTGTACCACCGCCCGCCACAAGAGGCCATCCAGCCTTTAGAAAAAGCCGCCTTGGCCCAACCCCAAGCGCAGCAGGTTT
>Ga0214921_10012350_pt1 | contig 10221 bp, 9 predicted proteins | sample LL1505_MetaG_FD_177992 | JGI IMG/M metagenome (GOLD analysis project Ga0214921, IMG submission 177992) | Freshwater microbial communities from Lake Lanier, Atlanta, Georgia, United States - LL-1505 | ecosystem: Environmental > Aquatic > Freshwater > Lake | place: USA: Georgia | collected 2015-05-28
AACTGGAAACGGGTTTACTTATGCCCGAGATCGAGAAGTTGGTAAATGGTGCCAGTCTCATGGTGTACATTGGAGTGAATATCCACAGTTTGGTGTTGTAAGGGCCCTCAAGAACCGAAATGGATGGCAATCCTCTTGGGAAATGCACATGGAGGCTCCTTTACTTCAAATTCCAAAAATTCAATTTTGGGAAGCTCCGCTTTCTAGCAACTTATTACTTAATCCTATCGCTCATCACTTCACACCTTTTACGTTACAGGCGCCAAAGCACCTAACTCATAATCCACCCGCAAGACAACGAGGTGGAAGGTCTATTGCACTCAAAACACTCAACGAATTTATACAAGAGCGAAGTATGTGGTATCGAGGCGGGATTTCATCACCTCTATCAGCACCTGATGCATGCTCACGCTTATCTGTGTATCTAAGCTATGGGTGTCTCAGTATCAGGGAAGTGGTGCAAGCAACAAATAAAGAGTTACTTTTAACACCTCCTTATGAGGGTCGGAAAAAATCGGGGTTAACTGCTTTTAAGAGTCGTTTATATTGGCATTGCCATTTTATTCAAAAGCTTGAGAGCGAGCCTGAAATCGAATGGCAAAATATGCACCGCGGCTATGATGGATTGCGCGAGAGTGAATTTAATGACGATTACTTTAATGCTTTAAAAGACGCTAGGACTGGCTGGCCTATGGTGGATGCCTGTGTCATCATGCTGCGCGAAACGGGTTGGCTGAATTTTAGAATGCGTGCGATGTTAGTCTCTGTTGCAGCATATCCACTTTGGTTGCATTGGCGGCCAGTGGGCGAATGGTTAGCTACTCAGTTCTTGGACTATGAACCAGGAATCCACTGGAGTCAGCTTCAAATGCAATCTGGCACGACTGGAATCAACCTAACCCGAGTTTATAACCCAATCAAACAAGCAATCGATCATGATCCAAAGGGCTTTTTCGTTAGAAAATGGCTCCCTCATTTGCGTCAAATACCTGACACATGGCTTTTTGAGCCTTGGAAGATGCCTCAAGAATTACAAAATGATATCGGGATTTATGTAGGTAAAGATATTCCAGAACCAATATTAGACATCGTTATGGCTACAAAAATTTCTAAGAATCGTTTGCATTCTAGAAGAAATCAATCAGAGGTTAGAGCTGATAAAAAATCAGTGATTGAAAAACATGCTTCTCGAGCAAAGGGCAATGATCGTCAAAAGTCTAAAGTGAAGGCTAAAGATAACAATCCACAACTCACTTTGGAATTTTAAGTCTAGACTAAAAAATGTAATAGATGAATTTAATTGAGAGCTCTAGGGAGATGTATTACCAACCAGAGCTTCCTGGAGCACCTTTAAATGGGCCAACAAGTTCAGATGTTATCCAACCGCCATAAAATCCACCAGGCTGGGGAGTCACTGGCTGGCCTCCGACTGTGCATTGCAAGGAATTTGCATAAAGCGCCACACAATCTTTTATTAGCTCTGCGCCCGGCAAAGGACTCGGATAACTCCATGCGACCTTGACTAAAGAACGTGAACCATCGACTAAAGACCAGTATTTAGCTGGCCCCTTCCATTCGCAAAAAGAACCGCCTCCCGCTGGCTGAAATAGATTCTGATCAACATCTTCCCAGGGAAGATAAAAGGTGGGTGGGTGGGCGGTCTCAAGTGCCATAATCGCACGTTTTGTGTGTGCAACTTCGAGATTGCCCCACATCACGACCACTTCTCGAGAATTCGGAACTAGTTGAGGCGGACGCGGAAAATCCCATACTGATATTTGACCTGGGCCAGGCAGTTCTGCAAAATCAGGCCTGTTTGAACCTCGCCACTGCCATGCATCACGTGCGGCTTGAAGCCATGAAGATGTATCGCTCATGGGATTTCCTTAAAAAAGAATATATTGGAATGATATCAAGAAGGGTACCGACTAGCTTAACCACATGTTTCGGTAAATCCCCTCGGGGTCATGATCTTGAGTTTGCTTAGATACGTTCATTGGTCTACCCCCTCTTGGGTCTGTTCCTTTCCCTGCAATGTATAGCCAATTGCCTTGATTACTATAAACATCATAGTCAATGAGTTGTGATTCAAACCAAGCAGCACCAGCTTGCCAATCGCCCTTCATGTTATAAATCCAATAACTAGCAACAATTTGACGCATGCGATTAGACAGATAGCCTGTTGCTTGTAATTCACGCATTCCAGCATCTACTAATGTCTCTCCAGTATCCCCAGATATCCATTGCATCAATTTTGTTTTAATCAACGGCTTACTAGGCTCATTACTTAATCCCTTTGATTGGTAGAGTTGATTGCCATACTTAAAGTGCAAGAAGCGGAAATAGTCTCGCCAAAGTAACTCAAACCATAACCAATAAGTGCCATCATTTGCGCCATATTGAACCTCATACTCTGTTAGTTTATTTGCGATGAATCTAGCTGAACAACATCCCAATGCCAACCATGGAGAAAACTTACTCGAGTAATCCATGCCAATGAGCTGATTGCGTGTTAGCTTATAGGTATCTGGTAAGCGCCGATCAAAATACTGCTCAATATGTGAAAGCGCTCTTGTTTGGCCACCCAAAAAAGGTTTATCTGCAGTTAATAAGACTTCACTTTTTTGCGACTCGATTTGACTGCTGTTGCTCGGTAATGGAGGAATTGATAAGGGCGTATCAATTGGGTTGGAAAATTTTAATTTACATGCTTCAACTTGCTGTCGAAATTGCGTAAAGATATCAGGCATTTCGTGGAACTTAAACGGCAAAGACTGAGGATCCAACATAGATGATTGCCAGATGCATTTGATCTCAAAACCTGCTTTAATTAATTTTGCAACTTCTGTCAATTCCTCCGGCGCCTCAATTTGTTCGCAGTAAATGATGTTTATATTGAGTTGACGTCGTAGATCCTGAAATATTTCTAAAGGGTTACCTCTCACTTCAAATAAGTCTGACCCTCTCATTCTGAGCTGCTCCCCTAAGTCCTTTAAGGACTCTTGCAAAAAAATGTGACGATTTTTAGTCACTCGCGGAAAGTTCCACTGAGTTTCCTGAGCTAAAGAGTCCTGATGAATAAAAATAGGTAATAGGCTTTCAACATGTTGACAAGCTTGAGTAAATGCTGGGTTATCCCTTAATCGAAGATCATTTCTAAACCAATAGATAGCAGTAATCATTTATCTTCCAGAGTAATTAATATCGTCTTGATTTTATTACTCAACGCAAATGACTGCGTATCGAACTTTCAACGTCGCTGATCAATTCGATCAGAGATTGTTTCAACTTAATCATATATTCAAATATACGCATATTTAATCAATGTCTTCCATCAAGAACTTGCGCATCGAAAGCCAATATTATGATGACCCGCCTTAGGACTACGGGATAAATACTTACCACGCTGAGTGGTCGTAATTTCCTGAGGAGGTGAATCATGTCCCCCACCTCTAGTAGAGCGGACTGGTCCCGTATTTTGGTTTTCTCTTCCATCATCGGCTTTGTAAGGATACGGTTGATAGGCACTAGATACCCACTCCCATTGATTTCCGGCCATATCTAAAATCCCATATGGGCTTGCTCCATCTGGGAATGCATCAGATGGCGCCGATGAGTTAAAGGGAGCTCCAAAATGAGCGAGTTTTGCATTCGGTGCTGTATTGCCCCATGGATATTTACGCCTATCAATACCACGCGCCGCTTTTTCCCACTCGGCCTCAGTAGGTAATCTTTTATTTAACCAAGCACAATAATCGCGAGCCCCTACCCAACTCACTTCGTTGACAGGATGTGATTCATAACCAAGGTCAGCGCGCCAAGTTGAATTTTGCCGATGAATTCTGGCATCACTGTCATCATCATCATAAAAAGTCTCTCCCCGCTGATTTGTTAGCCCTTGAGAATTAAGGAATTGCGCAAAATCACTATTAGTTACAGGAAGAATATCGAGGTAAAAGGCTTTCACAAAAATCGTATGTTCTGGCTTTTCATCATCCGGTCCAACATTCGATCCCATTATGAAAGATCCCTCAGCAATCAGCGCCATCGTTTTTAATGTCCGAGGATCTTTTAAATTTGTCTGTGCATGAACTTCTACTGCGAAAACTATCATGCTGCAAATAACTACACAGGCTCGCATTACAACATATTTTGCAACTAATTGATTAGACAATTCTTTTCTCCACATACTAAGTATATTAGCCCAAATCTATATCTATAGTGGGTTAAACAATTATTTCTCAAATAAATTATCATCACACTTATGATTTTTAAAACTTTTAAAAAGGAATTCAATTGATTGATCAAGATCAAAGATGTTGTGGAAGAGGGGTTTGTATCATTAATGAGCAGGGGCAATGTTGGTGTGGTCAAGTCTGGGATGGAAAAAATATGGTCACCGCAAAATTAGTCCCTCTTGATTTACTAGGTAATAAAGATAAAACTTCTAATCCAGAAAATAAGTAAAACGATAGCTTAACGCAATTCCATCAGGCTTCAATAGCTGTCATTACATGAACTGGTCAATTGCAGTGACGAGGCAAGAAATACTAGCGATGATTGTTAAAAACTGACGCATTGGCAACCAATGAGAGAGATCATATTTTGGATAAATCTTAGAGTCAATTAATAGGCAAGTCCATAGTAATCCTATAATTAGCAATAAACCTAGTTCCGGTTTGATGATCAAACTTACCCAGCCAATCAAACTTGGAAACACTCCCCATATTAAATATAAAGTGTTGGGGTTTGCGTCACGCATGGTGAGCCCCCAGTGAATGGCTCCAAGGAAACTACAAATACTGGCTCCATATGCAAGCAGGCTAAAGATGAGGATATTTTTAAAAGAAGACTCTATGACAAAACTTAATCCAGCTAAAAGAACAAAAGGAATTAAGCCAGCTATTCCCAGTTTGAAAGCTAGGGGTGAGATGATTCTCTTTTCTGTTTCCATAAAACTCAAATGATTTAAAAGATTTTGATTGAACAACTAAGTTTTTCTAAACTGAAATGCGTTTAGAACATCAATAAATATGCATAACTACATCTTAACATTGCAGTAGGATGAATTATTTCAATTATCAAGTTAAGTTCTGATTGAATCTTTAGTGATAAAACCATATGATGCTATTTATTTTTTCCAGTAATGTCATCAAAAAAAGCTAAAATATGAATACACTCACATTGGTGGTTTAAACCCATCTTTTCCAATTGTCGCTCTGACTGCCATTATTTTTCCGTCTTGCTGAGAGACCACAATCAATGCTTGCGCATTCGGAACTAATAAAGAATTACTCCCAGGTCTAAAAGTCACAATCGGAACATCTTTTGGAACCAATACTGTCTTTTCACCATCTTTGTATTTGAGTAGTAACTTTCCAGACTCACCCACCTTTATAAATTCGGAAACTGTGGCATTTGTCATATAACTACCCGGCTCTAAATCCCATGGGTAATGCCCCTCTCCAACACCCCTCATTGACTCCGGAAATACCAACACTTCGAGCGCGATGAGTTCGCCATTTTTATTTGGTAATGTTGCAGTCCCGATAAATGAGTTTGACTGAATGTCGCTCATCTGAATTGGATACACCTCTTGAATAGTAAATTTTTCTGGCATTTGAATACGTAATTTTTCACCACTACGCTCAGTAAATAAGATAGTTTGGCCATCTATACCCGTAATGGTTCCCCTTACTCTAACTGTAGAGGGTGTTTGCGCATAAGAAAATAATGGAGAAAATGCTACTAAAAAATTACTTAATAAAACAATAACTAAAAGTTTTCGCATTTTTTCCTTTATTTATGTAAAAAATCGATTATGGAACTCTTTAGATACTACTATTTAAATATAATAGCTTGTAAGGTCTCAAATTAAAACTAGTCCATAAATAACAATGGGCAAAACTTTAAGTTTATGGTTATTTGACTTTATGATGTCATTAAAACAAAAATACTTGAGCACTGATAGACTATAAAACATAAAACTTTCGTCTTGAAATCTGATGTCATATTAATCAAACTTATCTTTTAAATAAAATTAGGAAATCTGTAATGAATAATCAAATTCTTAAAGGTCTTAACACTCCTACTCCAATGGCTCACTATTGCCAAGGCGTCATTCATCACAACACCATTTATGCCGCAGGACAAATAGCGTCTGATTATCAAACGGGTGTTCCGCCTGAAGCCAAACAGTCCTCTGCTTTTCGTTATTATGGATCTGACATTCAAAAACAAGCTAGATATGTCCTAGAAAATATTAAGTCCGTTTTTGAAAGTGCCGGAAGTGACTTTAGCGATGTAGTTAAAGCTCAAGTATTTTTAACAGATTTAAATGATTTCTATTACTTTGATCAAATTTGGAAAGAATTTTTTCCATCACCACCCCCACGAACTACCGTTGAAGTAGGCGGCTTATTAGTCCCCGGCTGTAAAGTAGAAATCGATCTTTGGGGCGTGCAAGCCAAAGTTCCTCGTCAAGTCATTACTGGGAAAAAAACGCCAACTCCCATGGCTCATTACTCTCAAGGCATTCTCATAGAAAATGTTCTATATGCGGCTGGACAAATCGCATCAGACTATCAAACTGGCGTTGCTCCTGAGGCGATGCAAGATCCTGCTTTTCCCTACTATGGATCTAATATTCAAAAACAAACTAGATATATTCTTAATAATATTCAAAGCGTCTTTGATGCAGCCGGTTGCGACTTTAAAGATGTTGTTAAAGCCCAAGTCTTTTTGACCGACTTAAATGATTTCTATTATTTTGACCAAATTTGGAAAGAATACTTTCAACATCTAGTCCCCAGAACGATAGTTGAGGTCCAAAAATTATTGGTGCCCGGATGTCGTATCGAAATTGATTTATGGGGTGTTTTACCAAATACGCCTAAAACAGAAATTACTCTTCAATCCAACTCTGAGCAAAAATCCTTTTGTAATGGAATCATTGTTAATGACACCCTTTACGCCAGCGGACAAATTGCTTCTGATCATCAAACTCCTTTAATTCAGATTGCACATCAGGATCCTGCTTTCCCTTACTACGGATCAGAAATTCAAAAACAAACGCATTTTGTTTTGACTCATTTGAAAAAACTGTATCAACAAGGGGGCTTTGATTTGGCAGACACAGTAAAAGCTCAAGTATTTTTAGCGGATCTTAATGACTTTTATTACTTTGATCAAATTTGGAAGGAGTATTTTCCCTCACCACCTCCAAGAACAACTCTAGAGGTTGGTAAGTTTTTAGTCCCAGGCTGTATAGTTCAGGTCGATTTAACTGCTGCCAAAAAATAAGCAATTCCATAAAAAGCTTTCTATCTTGATACGTTCAAAAGAAAAACCCTCATCATTACTGATGAGGGTTTGAGATTAAGTCCCTTAGGTTCTAAAATTTGATGTGAACTGGCATTACTGATTAAAGAATTTCTTCTGATCAATACCAAAAATATCGGCTAGCCAATCAATCATAATTTCCTGACCTAAGGTCGGATTGTCATGCTGACAATGCTCAGCTCCTGTCTCTTCTGCAGAAGTCAAGCGAAGTGTCACATTCACACCTTTTGACTTTGCATAATCGTGCACTAATTGAACGGTCTCTACACCTAATACATCATGTCCACCATGCAATACTAAATAAGGACATTGCATATGATCTAAAACACCTTCGAGCTTAAATTTGCTGGCCTTCTTGACTGCCTCTACCATGCTGTTAGCACCAATAACCCACTTCATATGTCCTGCTAGTGCGTGATTTTCTCCACGATCTGCAAAACGTTTTTCAATATCCCAAATTGCTCCATGAGAGATGCAAGCCGCTAAACGATGCTCCATTGATCCGGCTCTGGCAGCGTAATATCCGCCCATACTCGATCCACTCACAGCAATTCTTTTGGGATCAATATCGGATCGTTGCTCCAACCAATCAATACAACGACCAACGGGAACTTCATAATCATAGCGAGAAACGATACCCTGACGTCGCAATGCTCCTCCCTGTCCAGGACCATCTACCAATAAAACTGAAATACCGCGTTGTACCGCTCCCCGTCCTGTCATAAACCACAACTCATCTTTAAATGAGTCTAAACCACCAAAAGAAATTAGAACGGGTTGACGCTCTCCACCCACTGGCGACTTAATAAAATAGGCTGGTAAAGTTTTTCCATCCTCATATGGAATTTCAACAACTTCGCCAGGAAGGTATTTCAGCCACTTATGCGATGCATTCTCACATTTAGTAAATGTAGGGAGTCTTCTTGGATCGTTCGCATCCAGCCAAAACTCTGCAGATCTGTAATATTCTGTAGCTCTTAACCAACAATTCATTGCAGTTTGAATATGTCCGTTTTTTTCTGCAAGATCACCTCTGGCATCATTTCGATCAGCAACAACCATCCACTCCTTATGCCAACTTTCCAGATCTCCAGGAATCATCCGATCTGCAGCTTGAAAACACTCACTAACTGCACCGCCACCTTCCTGAGTTTCCCCCAATGTCCTCCTAAATTGATATGACATAAAAAAATGATCTGGCCAGTGATGCCAGCCAAAGGGTTCATATCGACCCGGAGTGCCATTATTCATAAATTTGTACCTTTTTATTATGTTTTGAAATATCTAACAATTACTAATTTACCAAACTTTGAGTAATTTTTTTGTCCAACAGCTTCATGTAAGCTAAAGTTATCCTAAGTACATTATTGCAAACAAGGGTTTTCCTCTTGACATACAGCAATATTATTGGTTAGAGTGATTTTAGATTAATTCTCAAAGTAAAGAGAGCATATGACTTATACAACAATAAATGTTCCTGATGGATCTCAAGTTTCTGCACCTCCACTAAAAACTTGGTCTAATTTGAAAATTCATAAAAATGGACACTTTTATATAGCTGGTATGGTCGCAGAGGGTCCAAATACCTACGAACAAACTAAGCAAATTTTTACAGATATTCAACATTTAATTAAGGCTGCTGGTGGAGTCATGAACGATATCATGTCGATGCAAATCTTCGTCATCGATTTAGACGAAAATCATGACATATGGCGTGCACGCCAAGAGTTTTTTTCTGGTGACTTTCCCTGCTCTACTCTTATACAGGTATCTAGGGTTGGTCACCCCAAAGCCCAACCACCAATGCGTGTTGAAATTAATTGTTGTGGATATCTAGGCGGCAGCGAAACTAACTAAATCTTTTTTTTAAAAGGCAAATAATGAAAAACCTGAGTAAACATATTCTTGGATTTTTTTTAGTAATCACTAGTAGCTTAGTTGCAGCTCAGTTTCCTAGCAAGCCAATAAAAATAGTTGTTCCATATCAAGCTGGAAACTCACTTGAACCTATCGTACGTGCTCTTGCGGATGAAATGTCACAGTCTTTGAAACAGCCCGTTTTAATTGAATATAAACCGGGCGCTAGCACTACGATTGGTGCTGCTTATACAGCTTCATCGCCGCCAGATGGCCACACACTTTTTGTAAATGCGGCAAGCTTTCTTATTTCGGCTCAGCTAATGCCTAAATTACCTTATGACCCTAAGACTGCTTTCGTTCCAATTACGGGCTTAACAGAAATGCCCCATGTACTAATCGCGCCAACTGGGGCTCCCTATAAGAATGCGAAAGACTTCATAGCTTACGCTAAGTTAAACAGCGATAAAATTTCCTATGGGTCTTTTGGCAATGCAAGTTCTGGTCATTTAGGATTTGAACGTTTAAAGAAGCAGTTTGGCTTTAATGCTACCCATATTCCATACAAAGGTAATGAGGGTTTACAAGATATTATTGCTGGTCGTCTTGACTGTATGTTCAACGATCTTCCAATTGTTGTTCCTTTTGTTAAGGATTCAAAGATACAAGCCTTGGCTATCGCCTCTGAAAAAAGAGATCCCGGCTTACCAGATGTACCAACTTTTGAAGAGGCAACTGGATCTCCTTTCCTTTCCAAGTCATGGTTTGGTATTTTGGTGAGGTCTGATACTCCTCTCAATATTCGTAATACCTTGAATGCCTCTATTACAAGTGCACTCAAAAAACCTGAAATTAACAAAAAACTCAGCGATCTTGGGCTAAAACCAACGCCTTCTAGTTCTGAGGCTTTTTCTGAGTTCATGGCACAAGAAAGCAAAAAATTTGCTGAAGCAATCGCATTTGCAAACGTAAAAATGGAGTGAGTTTTTTAATAATGTATCCACATATAATTTTAATGCCTCT
>Ga0214921_10012352_pt1 | contig 10220 bp, 10 predicted proteins | sample LL1505_MetaG_FD_177992 | JGI IMG/M metagenome (GOLD analysis project Ga0214921, IMG submission 177992) | Freshwater microbial communities from Lake Lanier, Atlanta, Georgia, United States - LL-1505 | ecosystem: Environmental > Aquatic > Freshwater > Lake | place: USA: Georgia | collected...
CCGCCATCGCATGGCCATGACCGGCGGCATATTCGAGGGCCTTCAGCGCACTGCTTTTATCGCCGTTATTGTATTGGGTCATGCCGAGGCGGAAAGCTTCGGATACGTTTTTGAAAGGACCGGAAATGACCGGCACAGTGGTCGGAGCGGGAGTGGCGTCAAGAGCATAAGACACTGTAACGGCAGTGCTGCCCGAACAGACGAAACAAAGACCATAAAAAGCAGATCTGATGATCCCGGCGGATTTCATGGTGTTTTATAACCCTTGATGAACGTCAAAATAGATTTCAATCGAAAGGATTTAATCGCAAGAAGTGCCGATCCTGAACTTTCCATCACAAATACGCTTTCAACATTGCCACACCCACCGACACACTGGATAAATCTGCAACCCGGAACCAAGTCTTTAATTCATCACAAATGTTACCTTCATACGGTCTCAACACCTTGCTCAACGCCTTGCCTTGAACTGCATCCTGACATTCTGGTTAGTGCACCCAAACATGTTCACATTTGTGGCAAGATTTCGGCAAAAACAAAAAAAATCGACCTAATTTGCACCCGACACGGCATCTGCCTGCGGTTCGCTGACCGGTGTGACAAAGATGCAACAAAAACGAAAGCCCGCTCCGGCACGTATCCGTAATACGAAAACAGCCAAGCCATTTCAATCATGCCAAAATCAGGGCTTTATCACCTTGCAGCCCACGTCTGTCGCACCTACTATAGTCGAGAGGTGAAACAGTGCCTAAATACAGCATGAGACGATTGGGTTGGAACCGTATCAGCGACGAACGCTCGCTGTCGGATGTGCATGGCAGCGTCGCAGTCGATCGCAAGGCGACGCGCTTCCGGCGGTTTTTGTCGTTTCTGGGTCCGGGCTATCTGGTCGCTGTCGGTTATATGGACCCCGGCAATTGGGCGACCTCCCTGAATGGCGGAGCGAAGTTTGGTTACAGCCTGCTGTTTGTTGTATTGTTTTCCAATATTCTTGCGGTTTTGCTGCAATCCATGGCAGCACGACTGGCGATAGCCAGCGGACGTGATCTTGCACAGGCCTGCCGTGATGCTTTTTCCAAACCGGTCTCGGTATTTTTATGGGTCATGGCAGAACTTGCCATCATCGCCACCGATCTGGCGGAGGTGATCGGTACGGCCATCGGGCTGCAATTGCTGTTCGGCCTGCCCCTGAGCTTGGGGATTCCGATCACCGCGCTGGATGTGTTTTTGTTGCTGGCCTTGCAAAAGCTCGGTTTTCGTAAACTGGAAGCCTTTGTGATTGCCATTATGGCCCTGATTGCCGCGTGTTTTGTTGCCCAGATCATGCTTGCCAAGCCGGATTGGGCTGCGGTGATGGGCGGCTTTGTCCCGACCGCCGGTTTGGTCGGCAATCCCGAGATGCTTTATCTGGCGATGGGGATCATCGGTGCCACCGTCATGCCGCACAATCTCTATCTGCACAGCGGCATAATCCAGACACGGGTCGCGGGTCAGACCGAAAAGGAACGAAAAGAGGATTTGCAATTCGCCACCCTTGATTCAACCCTCGCGCTCACTTTTGCCCTTCTGGTCAATGCTTCGATCCTGATATTGGCGGCAGCGACCTTCCATGGCAGCGGATATCAGGATGTCACCGAATTGAGCGAGGCACACGGCTTGCTTTCCCCTCTGCTCGGCTCGACAGCAGCCCCCACTCTGTTTGCCATTGCTTTGATTGGTTGCGGCTTCAACTCCACCATCACAGCCACTCTATCGGGGCAGATCGTGATGGAAGGCTTTTTGTCGATCCGCATCGCGCCATGGTTGCGCCGTCTGGCGACCCGCATGTTGGCAATTGTGCCGGCGGTCATCGTCGGTATTTTGGCGGGAGATCAGGGCACAGCCAAACTGCTGATCGTCTCGCAGGTCATTTTGGGCCTGCAACTCCCCTTTGCAGTCGTGCCGTTGCTGATGTTTGTGTCCTCGAAACGCAAAATGGGGGCTTTGCGCGCACCGCTTTGGCAGATCATCGCAGGGGTTATTGCGGCTTTGACGATCATTGCGCTCAATATCCGCCTCTCCTACGATGTCATCATGAATTTTGGCTAAGTCGGACTGGCGAAATCGGCAACAAGCGATTATGGTCGCCCCAATTCCTTTCTGATCAATACCAAGCCTTCCGGAGCCGTGGCCATGTCCGACCATCCCATCCCACACTTCAAAAACGATTCCGGTTTGCACACGATCCGTGTCCATGCCCGCGAATTCATGTGCGTGGGCGCAACCCCACCCTTCGACCACCCCCATATTTTCATAGATATGGGCTCGGATGCCGAGGCCCTTTGCCCCTATTGCTCGACCCTGTTTGTCTATGACGGCACCTTGCACGACATCTGCTCGCCGGCAGATTGCGAATTCGACACCGCGAAAGCCGCCTGATTTCAGGCTGCAAGGTCGATCCACAAGGCCGATCCACAAGGCTTGCCCAATGTCACAACTCCCGATTCTGGTCTCAGGTGCGGGTATTGGCGGGCTGACCACGGCTTTATGTCTGGCCGCTCGCGGTTTCAGGGTCAATCTGGTTGAAAAGCGCACACGGCTCGAAGAGGTCGGCGCTGGCCTGCAACTCTCCCCCAATGCCTCGCATATCCTGATCGGGCTTGGCTTGGGCAAGGCCCTGTCACGCGCCGCCTGTGCACCGCTGTCACTCGACGTGCGACAGGGCAAAACCTCCGCTTTGTTGGCCCGCGCCCCGTTGGGGAACATGCAGAACCGCTTCGGTGCGCCCTATTGGGTAATCCACCGCGCCGATTTGCAGCAAATCCTGCTCGATCATGTCAGAGGTACGGCGGGCATCACCATGCAATTCGGCCGCAGTCTTGCTGCCATGGCCCAAAGCGCACAAGGTCTCGAAATCACGCTGTCGGGCACCAACCAGCATGAAACAATGCTCGCTCATGCCGTGATCGGTGCCGACGGGCTTCATTCCGATCTTGCGATGTTGCTGGGTGACACATCCAAAGCCAAGCCAAGCGGCTATCAGGCCTGGCGCGGCACTTTGCCGATGTCTGCCGTCCATCCCGGTTACGAGCCACAGCGCACCACGCTTTATCTCGGCCCGCAGGCCCATGCCGTGACCTATCCGATCCGTGGCGGCGAGCAATTCAATCTGGTGCTGGTGACGCGCGAAAAAAACCATGAGGCCGGATGGTCGCGTATGGGCGATGCCGCAAAGCTCCATCACGCACTCAAAAACTGGAACACGCTGATGCCCCTGATCAGGCAAATGCCCGACTGGCAGGTCTGGTCGCTCTATGACCGCGCCCCGCGCTCCCGCTGGTCCTATGGTCCGGTGACCTTGCTGGGGGATGCCGCCCATCCGGTGCTGCCATTTATGGCGCAAGGCGCGGCACTGGCCATTGAGGATGCAGCCACGCTGGCCCACTTGCTGGCCCAAACAGCCGATACTACTTCGCAAGCCTTTGTTCGCTATCAGCAATTGCGCCTGCCGCGTGCCACCCGCGTGCAGCAAACCGCCCGCAAAAACGGCTCGGTCTACCACCTGCCCTTCCCGCTCTCGCTCGCCCGCGATGCGGTCATCCGCCGGAAAAACGACCATCTGCTCGACGATTATGACTGGCTCTACGGCTGGACCTTGCAGGGATAGCAGCGCAAATCCGTGCATTTATAGACAAGGCCAAGCCAAACATGCGAGAAGTGTGGTTGATGTAGCAAAGCGGATCAAGCTGTGACCACTCCCCCCGACAAACCGACCAAAGCACCTTTCACCTCCAATAGGCAGGCGAAAAAATGGGGGAAGAAGCGTGAAGGCGGGTCCCCGCGTGACGATCATGCTCTGTCTACAACCGTGACCGTGCAAGACGATCCCGATTTTCTGTCTGACGCCGATGATGATCTGCCGCTGGACTTGCTCGACACCAGACCGCCCGCACGTGACAAAGGCGGCAAAGCCCCGCATGACATGGCTGGCGCCGAGAATTTGCCGACACGCGAGGCCATAGCCGAATTTGTCGCCACGCAAACCACCAAGGTCGGCAAGCGCGAGATCGCCAAAGCCTTCGGCATCAAAGGCGGGGCGCGGATCGCGCTGAAACGGCTATTGCAGGAGATGGTCGACGAAGGCCAATTCGAAAAACGCGGCAAACGTCTGCACAAGGCCGGCGCTTTGCCACCTGTTCTGCTGTGCGATATTGTCAGCCGTGATCGTGATGGTGACTTATGGGCCGCACCGGTCGATTGGGATGCCGACCAGTCCGGTCCCGCCCCGGGCATCAGGGTGACCGTGCCACGCAAACCGCGACCCGGACAACCCGCCGCAGGTGTGAAAGACCGCGCTTTGCTGCGTTTGTGGAACGATGGCGCGGATGCCTATTCGGGACGCGTCATCAAGCTGATCAAACGCGCCCGCCATCAGGCACTCGGCGTGTTCCGTGCCAATAAAGACGGACATGGCGGCGGGATTATCGAGCCGGTCGACAAGAAATCATTGGGCCGCATCCTGCGCGTCAATCCCGGTGACGAAGAAGGTGCTAAAGACGGCGATCTGGTCTCGGCCTCTTTGGGACCGACCCCGCGTCTGGGCCCGCCTCTGGCGCGCGTCAAGGAGCGGCTCGGTTCGATTACGTCTGAAAAGGCCATCAGCCTGATCGCGCTGGAAGCCCATGGCATTCCGGCCCGCTTTGCCTCTGCCACTTTGGAAGAATCCGAGGCCGCCGAGCCTGCCAGCCTGAAGGGCCGCGAGGATTGGCGCGATATTCCGCTGCTGACCATCGATCCGCCCGACGCCAAAGACCATGACGACGCCGTCTTTGCCGAAGCCGATACCGACCCCGCCAATGCAGGCGGCTATGTGGTGACGGTGGCGATTGCCGATGTCGCCGCCTATGTGCGGTTTGGCTCGTCGATGGACCGCGAAGCCAGCGAGCGCGGCAATTCGGTCTATTTCCCCGACCGTGTCGTGCCGATGCTGCCGGAACGGATTTCCAACAATCTGTGCTCCTTGCGTCCGCTAGAGGATCGCCCCGCTTTGGCCGTGAAGATGGTGCTGGGGGCCGACGGCCACAAACGCCGCCAGAGTTTCCATCGGGTGATGATGCGGTCTGCTGCAAAACTCTCCTATCAACAGGCGCAGGATGCCATTGACGGCCGCACGGATGACACCACAGCGTCGCTGCTCGCTCCCGTCTTGCAACCTCTGTGGGAAGCCTACCGGATTGCCACCAAAGCGCGCACCGACCGCGCCCCGCTTGCGCTGGATCTGCCCGAGCGCAAAATCATTCTGAAAGCCGATGGCAGTGTCGATCGTGTCCACATCCCGCCGCGTCTGGATGCGCATAAATTGATCGAAGAATTCATGATTCTGGCCAATGTGGCGGCGGCCGAAATGCTCGAAAGCAAACGCATGCCGTTGCTCTATCGGGTGCATGGCGAGCCGTCGATGGAGAAAATGCGCTCATTGGGCGAGGTCTTGGCCACTGTCGGCATCAAGGTCACCCTGGGAGGCGCGTTGCGTCCGGCCTTTTTCAACAAAATTCTGGCGCAGGTCGAGGGCAGCGAGCATCAGGCCTTTGTCAATGATCTGGTCTTGCGCTGTCAGGCACAGGCCGAATATAGCCGCGACAATATCGGCCATTTCGGGCTCAACCTGCATCGCTATGCGCATTTCACCTCGCCGATCCGCCGTTATGCCGATCTGATCGTCCATCGCGCGCTGATCCGCGCCTATGGTTTGGGAGATGACGGCTTGGCGGATGCGCAAATCGGCGAATTGGCCGCCATTGCCACTTCGATTTCCGCTGCCGAACGGCGCGCCATGGGCGCGGAGCGTGAAACCATCGACCGGCTGATCGCCTTCCACCTGTCCGAACAGGTCGGGGCAACCTTTACCGGACGCGTGGCGGGCGTCACCCGTTCGGGCCTGTTCGTCAAACTCGAGGACACCGGCGCAGACGGATTTATCCCTGCCGCCACCTTGGGCGGGGATTATTACGCCTTTGACGAGGGCGCGCATGCGCTGATCGGTCAGGGGACCGGCGAAAGCTGGCGGTTGGGTGATACAGTCAGCGTCAAACTGGTCGAAGCCGCCCCGGTGGCGGGTGCCTTGCGGTTCGAAATGCTCAGCGAAGGCCGCATCATCAAGGGTCGTGGTGCAGGCAAACGAGGCATGCGTCGGGAGACTGGACGGGCCAAGGCACATCTGCCACAAAGGCAACGTCAAACAAGGCGGAAGGCGCGATCATGACGAGCAAAAGCACATCGGTCACTGAATCCATTGTCTGGTCGCAAGACAAGCCGGAACCCGCCAAACGCGATGTCATGCAGACCATGCTGCGCGGGGCCATCGGCCACTGTCCGCATTGCAACAAGGGCAAGCTGTTCACAAAATACCTTAAAGTCACCCCGCAATGTTCTGAATGTCATGAAGATTACACCCCGAACCGTTCGGATGATCTGCCGGCCTATCTGGTTCTGTTGATCGTGGGCCATATCGTGGTGGGCGGCATGATGTCGGTCGAGGCAAATTATGACTGGCCGACCCAATGGCATTCGATTGTCTGGCCGGTGCTGTGCACGGTGCTGACACTGGTTCTGTTGCCGCCGGTCAAAGGCGCGGTTGTCGCGCTGCAATGGGCATTGCGGATGCATGGTTTCTCGAACCAGCCCGATGGTGACGAACTGCCAGCTTTGCGCCCTGCCCCGCATCACGACGCATAACGGATTTGTCATGAGCGATACGCAGCAAAGCCACCCCTATCTTTTGCAGCTTGACGGTGCGGCGCGAGAAAGACGCTGGACCAATGTGCGCCCGCGCGATGCCGCAACCCTGATCGTGATCGACCGCTCGACCAGCATGCCGAAACTGCTGATGGGCAAACGCCATCACGGCCATAAATTCATGCCCGGAAAATTCGTGTTCCCCGGCGGCGGTATCGAAAAGCACGACCGACAGATGGTGGTGGCCGGTGCTCTTGAACCGGCTGTCGAACAACGCCTGATGCAGCGGGTGCAACGTCCCACGATGTCGCGGGCGCGGGCGCTCGCACTGGCGGCCATTCGCGAAACATTCGAGGAAACCGGTCTGCTGATCGGCTCAAAAGACTATGGCATGCCCGACCGTGCCCCCGAAGGACCATGGGCCGATTATGCCGGACACGGCGTGTTTCCGCATCTCGAAGACCTGCACATGGTCGCGCGCGCCATTACGCCTCCCCGCCGTCCCAAACGCTTCGATGCCCGCTTTTTTGCCGTCGACCGCACCGCGATTGTCGACGAGGTGACAGGTGTGATCGGGCCTGATTCCGAATTGACCGAACTGGTCTGGGTGCCGATGGACGAGGCCAAACATCTCGATCTGCCGCCCGTCACGGCCGTGATCCTGCTCGAACTGGCTGACCGGATCGAGGCCGGTTTCGGCCATCATCTGCCGGTGCCCTTCTATCACGAGGTCAACCGCGCCTTTGTGCGCGAGCTGCTTTAAGGCCGATGCCGCTTACACCCGCTGAAACGACCTTATCCCGTGCACGCTGGACAATTGCGCTGGCCATCCTGCTGGTTGCCATCATCGGCGTGGCGATGTCGATGACCCTGCCTTTGCTGTCTTTGCGGCTCGATCAGGCGGGCTGGTCGGGTGCGATGATCGGCCTCAATACCAGTTTCATGGCGCTGGCCACCCTCTCGCTGGCACCGTTTATTCCGGCTTTGGCCAAGCATTTCGGGATCAGGGCTCTGCTGGTCACGGCTTTGCTGACGGGGGCAACAGCCACGCTGGGTTTTGGCTGGGCGCAAAGCATCTGGAGCTGGTTTTTCCTGCGCTTCATGCTGGGTTGCGCTTTGACGGTTTTGTTTATTCTCAGCGAATTCTGGATCAATGCGGCTGCTCCCGATGACCGGCGCGGGCTGATCATGGGAATTTACGGCACGGTCCTGTCGCTCGGCTTTGCCAGCGGCCCTTTGGTGCTGCAACAGACGGGCACGGCGGGCGAATGGCCTTTGGTGCTGGGCGCGGGCATATTCGCACTGGCTTTGTTGCCTGTCTGGCTGGCCGGACACCAGACCCCGCAAATGGATGGCCATGCCGGATTGGGATTTATCCCGCTGTTCCGTTCCGCACCCGTGGCCGCTCTTGCGGCTTTGCTGTTCGGAGCGGTGGAGACCGGCGCATTCAGCGTGTTGCCGGTCTATGGTCTCCGAATCGGTCTCGATGACCAGGCGGCAGCGATGCAGATCAGTGCTGTGGCTATGGGCAATCTGTTTTTCCAGATCCCTTTCGGACTGCTGGCAGATCGTTATGATAAAAAAAGGCTATTGCTGCTGATTGCGGCCCTTGCGGGTCTGATAACGCTGGTGATCCCGTTTCTCGCAGCCGATTCATGGGTCTATCTGGCAGTCTTGTGCCTGTGGGGTGGCGTGGCGGCCAGCCTTTATTGTGTCGGCCTGGCCTTGTTGGGCGCGCAATTCCACGGGGCGTCGCTGGTGGCGGCCAATGCCCTGTTTGTGATGCTCTATGCCATGGGCCAGATGGTCGGCCCGCCATTGCTGGGCTGGTCGATGGATCTGGTCAATCCGCACGGCTATATCTGGGCGTCCGCGGGCCTGTTCGGAGTTTATATCGTCGTGGTGCTGGTTTTCGGGCGCACAAGGCGGGTTTGATCCGTGATTTTCGCTGCAAGCGCGTGTTGACATTTGTCATATCATCGCTAGAAGTAACGCCAACGCGGACGGTTCTCGCAATCGGCCCCCATGATTTTTTTGTCTGTCGATAGGGCGCAAGCCCTGAACTTATAAGGATAGCCGCCATGGCCAAGGCGACCACAATCAAAGTGAAGCTGTTGTCGACTGCCGACACGGGCTTCTTCTACGTTGCCAAGAAGAATTCGCGCACCATGACCGACAAGCTGTCGATGCGGAAATATGATCCCGTCGCGCGCAAGCATGTCGAGTTCAAGGAAGCCAAAATCAAATAAGTTGGTGTTTCACCAGCTGCTTTGAACAAAAGCCGCCTTCGGGCGGCTTTTTTGTGGCCTCAATTGGCAAAAGACTGGACCACTTCGAGAAATTTGGCGACAGAGATCGGCTTGGACAGATAGGCCTCACAGCCTTTGGCGCGAATCCGCTCCTCGTCACCCTTCATGGCAAAGGCGGTGACGGCGATGATCGGGATCGCGCGCAGGTCGGGATCGCTTTTCATCCATTCGATAATATCCTCGCCGGAAATTTCGGGCAGCTGGATATCCATCAAAATCACATCGGGCCGATGGGCGCGGGCCAGCGACATGGCATCCTGCCCGCTCATGGTCTTGATCGTACGATAGCCATAGGCCTCCAGCAGATCATTGAACAGCTTCATGTTCAATTCATTGTCTTCGACAATCAGCACGGTTTTGGTCATGGTCATTCCATAAGCGCGGCCCACACGATAGCCCTCTTCTGCTCTATCCATAATCGTATAAAGTCGATCTGTCGATCAAGCACAAGAGGGACCACCCATGCCTGCCCATCCCAAAGCCTCAACCGTGGTCCAGCCAAGCCCGCAGGGCGAGGAGATCGCGATTGCCGCCCTCGGTTTCATTGCGGGAGACGACGAACGCTTGAGCCGCTTTTTCGCCTTGACGGGGATCGATCCGGCAGAGATCCGCCAAAGGATCAGCGATCCGCTGTTCCAGCTGGCGATCATGGATCATATCTTCGAGGACGAGAGCCTGCTACTGGCTTTTTGTGCCGACATCACCATGGATCCGGCCCGCCTCGTGCAAATCCACCAGCGGATGACCCCGCACAATCATCATGGTCTGCGCGAGGGCTAGAACAGCGGCCAGCACATCGTCCGGCTTTATTTATCGCATTTGGAGGGTTTGAGCATGGTCAGCGAGGTCAACTCCCCGCCCAAAGCGAATTCGCCGAAATCAATGACAATGGCACTGATCACCCCGTTGGCGTAGACTTGGAACCGCATGGTCTGGACAGGCAAGCCATCGCCCTTTTCGCGCTCGAAAAAGCTCAGGACCATCGGCCAGCGCGACATGCCCGCCAAAGGGGCCGCGGCAGGATTGGTCTCGTCCCCGGTCTTGGCCGATCCGATCACGGCAACCGTATCGAACACCCGGTTCTCGTCATCGGTCCCGTCGAACAAGGGCGCATTGAAACGGTTCTGGCCCGCTTGGGCGGCCTTGATGAGCGCGATCATATGTTCGGTCGGAAACAGGGTCGCCTCGGGCAGATCG
>Ga0214921_10012353_pt1 | contig 10220 bp, 10 predicted proteins | sample LL1505_MetaG_FD_177992 | JGI IMG/M metagenome (GOLD analysis project Ga0214921, IMG submission 177992) | Freshwater microbial communities from Lake Lanier, Atlanta, Georgia, United States - LL-1505 | ecosystem: Environmental > Aquatic > Freshwater > Lake | place: USA: Georgia | collected...
TGTTATTAAAATAGTAGTGTAATTGAATATTATTTGACTTAGTACGATTTTCATTAGAGAACAAAGGCTGAAAGTTCGTCCAATGAAAACATACACGTTTATTTGAATCATTACCCATGTCAAATGCAGTTAATGGAATTATATGATCAAGCTGCCATACCGATCCAAAGTTTTCCCAATTCATTGATTCTTCGAATCTAAACTCAACCCATTTTTTAAAAAAATCCAAATCACATTCAATTAACTGAATAAAAGATGTTGGTTGGTTTTTTAAGAATTTATGAATTTTGCTTCGCAGAACTTCTGATATTTTAAAATTTAGATCAGTTTGTCGTCTTAGTTTAATTTTTTCTTTTCGGATAGGCAAGTATTCTTGTTGTTTATGTTTTATATGAGCTTTGATTTCTTCGCGATTTCTGTATTCCTTCCGTTGACGTTTAATATTATCTGCGTGCAATAATCGATACTCTTTGTTTTTGATTAATTGAGTCGATTTGTTATTGCTGTAATACTCTCGCAACTTTAATGTTATATGATCTTTGTTTTGTTCGCGATACTCTTTTCTACATATTTTACAATCATACCTTAATCCATCAGAAGACGATTTAAGCTTGCCAAATAATTCGATTGGCTGTGCTAATTTACATTTACTGCAAACTTTTGACATGTTTATACTACCATTAATTGCACTGTGTTTAAATCCGTTTAACTCTAAATATTTATTTTCAACCTTTAAGGGGTTCCAGCAATTTGGATATGTTGCCGCATGTACTATTCCTTCTTCATTAGAGGAGGGGTCGCAGGGTCTGGAAATCATAATGAGTTCTGATGACCTTAGGTTCCCTGCTTAGCAACATGCGACTAGCATCTGGGGCTGATGAAACATGGTTTCATCCCGAGACCACAACAAATTTTCCCTAAAGCATTGCTCGGATACTTTAGGTTGGATACTTTTCTGCCCTACAGATTTTAAGGCGATAAGAGGCAATGCCAAACCGGGGTTGCGGCAAAACCAGAACAAGAGAGGAATGTAGAGAGTGGTCTCAGGAAGGGTCTTGCGGGGAGCGCAAACCTGGGAAGGACCGCCAGTGGAAGCGCAGGGACCGTTGACATCAGCGAAAGTAGGGTCAGTGATGTAGGTCAACTGGGTAGTGTGACCAATCATCTTGAAGTAACCCTTCTGCTGTTCCGAGGTCAAGGTAAGCTGGTTCCAGATGTGCATCCAGTCACCATATTGACGGTCGATTCTCTGACCACCAATCTCAACTTCAACCTGGGCAATCAACTGTTCGCCGGGGAAATCCAACCAACGAGCATAGGGGCTCAAGGAGTTGTTGATTTCGGGCAAAGTGACCTGCAAGTAGGTGCGGAAAGCCATATCACCGTTGCGACTGATGGTGCAGGTAACACGGCGACCGAAATCGGCTTGTCCGCTAAAAGTTTGTTCAATGGATTCCATGGCAAAGTTAGTGTGTCTGCGGTATGATACCTTCCAGAAAGTAATCTCGGGGGTTCCAGTAAGGAACACGTCTTGTGCGCCGTAGGCGACTAGTTGCATAAGGGCTCCACCCATCTCTGTTCAATAAGTATATTATTCCTAAACATATTATTTTGGCAGAAAACCGCCAAATGGACATAAATACCTCCATCGCGAAAAAAGTCCGCAATATTATTAAAAAAATATATCTATCTAAGAGGACGGATTCGATTTGTGCAAAACCTACACCGAATTTCACCGAAATAATCACGCAATTTGGTTGACGCCAATGGGTTGGAATTCCTTGTAGTGGGTAGGAGCCAGTTCATTCCATCGGCGGACTGCGTCTTCTGTCGTATCAAAATACCCAAGAAACGTGTTTTTTCCGTTGATTGTCATCATTAATTGAAATTTGTTCCGCGAACGAATAAAACTGATGCACTTGAAGCCGCTTGCGTTTCGCGTACTCAACCCACTATTGAGTGTATTTTCACTTACCGTCGCCCACCTCAAATTCGACACGTGATTATTATGTTTGTTGCGATCGATATGATCGACTACGGGAAGGGAATCTGGGTTTGGTACGAACGCCTGTGCTACAAGACGGTGAACTGATACAGTGAATAGTTTCCGTTTCCCATCGACTTCTCTATACAAGTTCGTACGTAAATGTCCATATCGATTTTCGCGTAGCTTCAATGCCTGCCCCTTTGCATTTCGCAACACGCCTGTATTGGATATGAAATATCCAGGAAACTCGTCGACTTGGACGATAAGAAGAGTACTGTTGGGATCCATGATAACTAGTATCCGAACAGTTTATGGAGGTATACGGGGTTCAAACCCAAACTGGGCGTTCAATTTTTGGACCCCGGTTGACCGATCTCAAAATTGGATTTGACGAAATTTTCCAAATAATTATCCATGAACACTTCGCGTTTGCCTTCGTGTTTTTTCGAAAAAACAAACGCACCTTCTCTTTTTTTGACGGACCATCCTTTTTCCAAAGCATTCATGACAAACATCATTTTTTGAATGGACCGTGTATCCAAATCGATAGGTCTACTTTGAAGTTCAATTGTTTTCCCTAAATCATTCATGTTTTATATACTATCCAGTAATTCCAAAGACAGTCAACAACGAACTATTCTCGTGAGAGACCGCCCGATGCGATGCCAACTACTACATCATATTTCGGATACATGATGTAGTGACTATATGAATAATGCAGCCATTGCATTAGAAGCCTCCGGGGAATCGTACCAAGTTCAAGCCGATGCCGAGACCAGCACCATTTCTGGCAGATGAACCCATGGCAGGGACAAACACATCCAACACACTAAAGGTGGCGGCGGCGGTCAATGCAATGATGACAATTTCTTCGGTATTCAACTTGTTGTGTTTTGGGATAGCATATGCAGCAATGGCAACAACCAAACCCTCGATGATGTACTTGATGGCTCTCTTGACCAATTCTCCAAAATCGAAACCGCTCATTTGAGTATATAATATAGAAAACAAAATATCGTATACGCTAAATGATGGTTGGGGGGGGTACCCCCCCCCTCTCGCACAACGAGGATTTTGTTCATGCCAATAGGAATTCCTCCACTAAGCAACATTCGAATGGTATACATAAAGATATCCCTTCCTAAATCGACTTAAACGGTTCTTCCTCAAACACTCCTATAGTAACCATGACTACCTTTGAGAGAAAGACCCTTCCCAACGGAAAAGCGAACCCTAAATATGTGGACTTGTGTGACGAAGATGTTCCCATCGCCGGGCAAAAATTCGCGTGCATGTCATTTATCTCTCCCGAAAACATATTGAAAAAGCGTGAATTGTATTTGTTTGACCAGTTTATCAAACAGTGGGATTTCACCAAATCGATGTCTAAATATTTCGATTTCTTGAATTTTGTGGCATACAAGTACAATTTAAAGATTGAGCAACTTAGTACGGATTTTAATGAATTTGTGAAAGAAGAGGACTCCAAGTTGAAGGCGGATTCGGTGGAAGACGATTACAAAACGTTCATCGACAAACACGGTGACCAATTAAACACGCAATTTTCGAGAGAACATGCGTTCCAGACATCGGTTCGTGGATTAAAATTGAGGGGTGTGTTTTCGACCCAAGAGGAAGCGGAGCTTCGATGCAAGAAGTTAAGGGAGATCGATCCCAACCATGATATTTTCGTGGGTCCAGTGGGTATGTGGATTCCCTGGGATCCGGATGCCTACAAGACAGGTCGCGTTGAGTTTATGGAAGAAGAGTTGAACCAACTACACCAAGAGAAGATGAAAAACGAAGAGCGTGCGAAACGTGAGTTTGAGAACCGAATCAAGGAGAGCCGAAAGAAGGCGATTGAGGAGAACATTGAGTTGGCAAAGAAGAGTGGTAATGTGTTGACCCAGACGATTGACGAGCAGGGTAATTTGGTGGGCGTAAGAGACACGGTGGATTTCGAAGAAAGAGAGGCGGCTGCGAACGATACCACCAGTGTGCATGCCGAGCAGTTGAAAGCCGCGATTGAGAATGCCAAAGCCGCGGAGGCATAACGTCTGAACATATTCGTTAAAAACGAATATGGACAGCGTATATGACTAAACATCTAGGATAAGGTATGATTTTGCGTAATTTCGCGCAACATCATATTTTGGTGTAGTAATAGTCGCCACCCGGCGTTTGAAACATGACACGATTCTTTACGCACCGACTCATTTTTGCGGCAGACATGCCTTCTTCTTCTGCGGCTTTTACAATCGATACATATTTCGACAACACGTTACCTCCGGAATCCCGTTTTTCGATTTTGGACGCAGTAGAAGAGATGCGCGAAGTCCGTTCGTCGCGTTTCAGCGCAATGCCGTAGAATCCCTGTCCGTTTCCTTGCTGGGTCCATACGGTTTCAAACAATACATAGGGACACTGTTTCAGATAGGTTTTCAGTTCCGATTCGTCGGAATCTGTCGATGGAAGTTCCATGTGTCGTTTCCATTCCTTGTATTCGGCAGCCATCTCTCGAATAAGCGCCGTTCCGCCTGGGCGAAACACACATTTATCAAACACAAATGTCTCCAGTGTGGATGTTGGATTGGTCCGTTGATAAGTGATCGGTTTCAGTGCAACCCCATGATATCCCATGACCACTTTATCTGTGTGTTGTACGCGAAGCCGTTCGTACTTGAATCTGCGTTTCAAGTAATCGGTGAATGCGGCGGTGATTTCTTGTTTTGCTTCTCTCGCCACCAATCGCTGAAGACCGACAATGTCTTTTGCGTTCACTTCGGCATGGTCGTGGAGAATACAATGGGTGTCAATGAATTGGTCGAACCGGTCTTTCCATGGACTCTGTGGGACGGACGCGAGTTCTTCGCCCAACATATCCGTTTGGGTGAATGTGTCACATGTGTTTTTCTGTATCGGTTCGTCATTTATAATAAGTTCTGTATACTCACATATTTTGGACATTTTTGTCGTTATACTCGAATGACACGGGTCGTTTAGGAGGTCACATATAGATTTAATGTGTTCGACAATACATATAGATTCGGTTAATGACATGTCATATACATCTTGGCTTTTTAATGGCTCAAGCATACCTTCGATAATGTATTTCATACGTATATCGCCGTTGTATTTGGTAATGTATTCTAATCTACATAAAGGGTATTTCGTACGTATGCTTTCATATGACTCTCGTAATGCATCGCAAAACTCAATGATATATTGAGTTGACTCTGATGTAATATCTGTCCGAAAAATACAAATGCAGTACGAATTCCACAATGTTCCTACCATATTTGAATCGTGTGCTCGAATTTGTTCTTGTAATAATGTTCGTTGACGAATTTGTTCAGTGTAGCCAGACAATTTATTTGAAATTTCGTTTAACACAGAAAAAATACTGAAGTCACTACGTTGAGGAGAGTATCTTATAAATGTGCACCCCAGTTTTGATTCAATATAAGCTTGTCGAATCTCATCGTCCATTTGGTGCGCTTTTTTCAGGTGTGGACGTTCATCACATTCAATTGCCAATTTCGCATCTACAAAATATAAATCGATCAAATATCGATCTACTGCGTACTGACGTTTCATAGTATGGTGTTTGAATGTTTCCATAATACACTTAATTGTGTCCGATTCGATGGATGCATAATGCTTTGTGATTACATCTAACCCGATTACTTTTGCAAAATCGATCGCTATAGGCGATCTACTTAGCCGAATAATATGTGCCAACCCAGAATAAGTAATAAACAATTGTTTTTGTTTTCCACCGTTCGTATCGATCGTTATGTATTGTTTTTGAGTATCGTCCAATCGGTGACCATGAGATACCGCACGTGACTGCCCCAACGAAGCGGTGATGTCTTTTGCACAAAACAGTGCATATGGAATGATTTCTTGCAAGATTACACGACACGTGTACTTTTCAGTAACCGATTTTGCTATGGCATGTTCAAATTCTTTGGTAGAAACCATGACGATAAAGGGTATCTTGCGATTATAATGATACCCTTTGTCACGTCTTTATATCATTTTATCGACATTTAGTTAACCAAATGACCCCCATTACGCTACACCCTTTCACGCCCTCACCATTTGCTTTTTTTCACCGTAATCGACGCCCCTTGTCCCCGTTTTTTCGTTTTGGTAGGGTCAAACTCTTCCTCATCATCGCTACACAATTCTTTTGATTTTTCCCAGAATTCTTTGCTGCCTAATTTGAAATCCGGGCGATTTTCCGCCTTATACCAGAATATCTGGTCGCTGATTTTGCTCGTTTTTGCATTGTTGTTGATGACCAAACACTCATAATTCTCCGTAGTCTGGTCCATGACCGAGCTGAATAATTCCAGTGTGGGAAACATGGACGCATAATTCTCCCAAATACGCTTCCGATTTGTCATATATGGTTCGCGCAAGATAAAAACATAGTCTATGTTGGTGCGCAAATTCGGAGGTATTCCGAGTGGGTATTGCATAGTTATGATCAACATGACCTTCCAATGTCTCCCATTCATGAAAAGGAGCCGCATCATTTTATCGCGTGTCCAGCTTTGGTCATAGAGGCAGTCATCTAGAATGACAAAGGTGCGTGGGTCGGTGGTGGACCGTTTGTACATTTCCTTCTCTTTGTTTACTTGTTTCAACACGGCTTTTTGTCGCCGCAGGATTTTTTCAATCAATACGGTGTTGTATTCTTCGTGGATAAACAGTTTCGGTACATGCGCAGCGTAGAATCCATTACCGGCTTCTGTCCCGGAAATGACCATGCCCACAGGAACATCCTGGTGATGATACAAGAGGTCTCTCACTAAATAGGATTTACCTGTATCTCGCCGTCCAATTAAGACAATCACTGGACCTTTGTTTTCGTTCGGGTCAAACACAATCGAACGCATATCGAATTTTTTCAAATCGAGATTCATGTTTATTCTACAGGTATATTAATCTCTCTCCAAAATTCCCGCGTCCGTTCAAACAAAGGGTTTATTTGCTTATGCCTAAATATACAATCACATCATGTCCGTGTCTGTGTCTACATCTACATCTACATCTACATCTAGTCCATTTACTGTCCATTACAAAAAAATCAAACCACTCGACATTCATACTTTAGCGAAAGAATATGTGTATCCGAGCGAAGAAGATGAAAAACACGAATACAATCCATTTGCCATCGAACACTTCCAAAACTACAATCCGATATATTCGGAATTTTTCGAGTTGAATGATAGCAATTATAACACCATTGCTTTGAATCACAAACATCATTTCGAGAGTAGTGGCGTTGCCGACATTTTGCATTCACGCGGATATCATGTGAAATACTCGCCTCTATTGGACCCCATTTTCTACATGATTGGCAAATACGATTTAGAGAACCCCGCCATTCGGTGTTTGCCTACAATCCATAACAGGGACCATTGTTTCCCTAAATTGTCGTCTACTCACAACGTCTCTTACATCGACGCATTTTTTTCCTTCTTATCGTGTCAAATGCTGAACCACCACAACATGTTTCACGGTATCGAATTCTACGGTTCGCATTTGGGTGTACAACGCCGGTTTAAAACCACCATTACCGACGATTTGGAATACCTCTATTCTTCCGATAAGTTCCTTGCGAATTTAGGCAAACATTTTTCCGTGAGTGAATCCGCAGGTAGACTGGACGAGTTTGCCAATGTTGGCTCACGCGCAAACAAACAAAAAATACATATTGGAAGCCGGAATGTGTCTCTCGACGCAGAACCCATCGATTTGCAAGAGACGGAATTGACCGAACTCGCATCTCCACACGAATCGGCGGACTTCGCTCATGAAGTGGTGTATGAAAAATCAACTAACGTGGTAGGTGGAACCGATAGCAAACGGTCTTGTTCAACCGCATCTTCTTCTCTCGACAGCAACGATTTGAATTATAGTTCGGGGGAAGACGGCGACAATAGTCTGTCGGACGACGAGGAAGATTACGAGACTGCATCGGATACAGAATCCTCCTACGAATCCGAGGTATATGCCTACATCAAGGATTTCCCGATGCAAATGATTGTGTTGGAAAAATGCGACGGTACCCTAGACGAGCTCTTTGTGAAAGACGAAATTGACCAAGCGAAAGGTGCTGCCTACTTGATGCAAGTGATTATGGCACTGATTATGTACCAGAAAGCCTTCCAATTTACCCACAACGATTTACACACCAACAATATCATGTATATCAACACGGATATCGAATACGTGTATTACAAGTATGCGGGGAAATATTACAAAGTGCCCACCTATGGCAAAATATTCAAGTTGATTGATTTCGGGCGTGCCATTTATCGGTTTCAAGGAAAAATATTCTGTAGTGACAGTTTCGCATCGGGTGGCGATGCCCATACACAATACAATTGTGAACCTTTTATGAATGAATCGAAACCGCGTATTGACCCCAACCCGAGTTTCGATTTGTGTCGATTGGGATGTTCCATCTACGATTTTGTGATTGAAGACGAACGAGAACCTAGAGATGCGTTCCAAGAAACGGTGTGGCGATGGTGCCAAGACGACAATGGGAAAAACATGTTGTACAAGAGAAATGGGGAGGAGAGATATCCGAGTTTCAAATTATACAAAATGATTGCGCGCAATGTCCACAAACATACGCCGCAAGCTCAACTTACCACACCCCTGTTTGACCAATTCCGAATGAATACAAAGAAAGCCGCGAAATTGAGCGTGGATGTCTTTAAACAAAACGGTGTCGGCGTAGATATTGACACAATACCGGTATATGTGTAACGTCTATCTATATTCTTTGAATGATTGGATGATTCATTCAAAGAATCAAGTGTAGGTCTCGAGAGAAGATGTTGTCTTCAAAATCCAGGTGCATCTGTAAACACGGGCGCCGGACCCGACACCATCACTTTGGCATCCGTAATGGTATGCACAAACTCACTGACGGACCCATAAATATTGAAGTAAATAAAGGTGCCAATGAGTGCACTTAAAAACACCAAAATGACATCGCGCACAAAGTATTTGAGAGGTTTCATGTCTTTTGGTTTTTCAAACCATTTCATTTCCACGAATTTGAAAAAACAGTAGACTACAGATATAATACATGCAATCAGAATAATGTTTTCCATTTTGTTCTATATTTTACACAATACATTCGAGAGACCGAATAAAAACGCGGAATGTTCTTCTTCTCTCACGCAAGTAGTTTCGCCAAATCACTTAGTTGGTCAAAATACATATCCAGGTCGACCGCTCGCCCCGTTTCCCTAAAGATAAAATCAATGTGCGTCCCCAATTCCACAAAGGTCTCTACACTATAATATTCCAACAAATGGCGATTGTTGTAAAGCCAGTCCTTTTTACTGTAAAACACGCTTGGTTTTGGTGTGGCACCTTGGTCGATGGGTTTTAATGGAAACACGGGTATATGTCCATTCCGCAAATACGTTAAAAATGCGCCCTTTGACATATTCATGATAAATTCCATTTCTAAAAACGTGGCTTGGCGGTTGGCGCGTTTCATTAGTTTCATTACTTTTTTGGGTAGAAAATACATATGTTATATTTATGGCACATAAAATTGAACTGATTTATACGTGTGGCAGTAATATAATCAAGAACCGCCATCATGTCAATCCAATCCATTCCCCGTCTGCTTGATGCTATTGATATTGCGCAATATGTGGAGAGATTACGTACGGAAGTGCCCGCGTATTCCACCAGAAACCGTGAATATGAAATCGTGTATTCTCTCGATGACGACAAGCCAGGTGATTTAACGCGCGCCATTCAAGAGAAGGAAATATTAAAAACACGTATTAAATTAAGGCAAGGCTCACGTGTAACTACACTGCGTAGTTTTTGGGAAATCTGGTATGACCGAGACAGTGGGCTTCGCGAAGAAATCATGGCTCATACGGACCCGAACGAAGCGAAATGGATTCTCTCGAAAAAATACGGATACAAATTGGCAACGACGTTTATGCCAACGTATGCCAAATCTATTTATGAATATTTCCAAGGGGCATGTGTGTTGGACCCGTGTGCAGGGTGGGGCGATAGGTTAGTTGGAGCAACCGTGTCAAACTGCGTGAAAAAATACGTGGGGTTTGACCCGAACCGTGCATTAATACCAGGTTATATCGAAATCATGCGGCAATTTGGCGTTGCGGAAAACACCCCAGTGTTGGAAACACAGAAAACCCACGTTTCTTTCACC
>Ga0214921_10012354_pt1 | contig 10218 bp, 9 predicted proteins | sample LL1505_MetaG_FD_177992 | JGI IMG/M metagenome (GOLD analysis project Ga0214921, IMG submission 177992) | Freshwater microbial communities from Lake Lanier, Atlanta, Georgia, United States - LL-1505 | ecosystem: Environmental > Aquatic > Freshwater > Lake | place: USA: Georgia | collected 2015-05-28
ATGAGAACATTTATCCAACCACCGATTATTGCCGCTCTAATCGCATTTAATTTAGATACACCACCTGCAACACCAATACGCCTTTTAGTTTTACTCATCAATGAATAATCAATTGCGATGACACGCTCTTCAATAATTGGGTGCATTGCGCGACCATCTTTATCAAAATATCTCAAACATATCTCACCCACGGCACCAGCTTTTTTAAGTTCGATTTCATCTTTTTGACCAATTGCATTACCACTTGCGGCAAGTAGAGGTGATGCAGGAAAAGCTCCGATTCCCAAAATTAAAGTATTTATACGCTTCCATGCTTGAATAGTTTTTATAACTTCAGGATCACTTAAAAAAGCCTCCTTCACCTCTTTTGAAGAAACAACTCCTGGTGCTGCTAAGTAAAAGGGAACTGCCGAGGTTATTTGTGCCAGTTGTGAGCACAGTCTGGAAGCTTGAATTTGTGCTTCAGGACTTCCAATACCACCAATGAGTTGGACTATCTCACTTACGACTTTTCTTGGACGAGATCGCATGCTTTCAACCATGGATAGAAGGGTTTGACTCCATGATGAAATACCAATATGGTCATTTGCAGACAGAGTCGTTTCCAAATAGGTTGCAGCTGCAGAACCAAGTGAGCTCTTAAGGGCTGCGCCTTCAATATTCTCAACTACTACTACTTCTTTTAATTTGTATTTTTCTTCAAGTGCTTTTTCAAGCCCAACGTAGATTCCATAGGGTTGCACTATTGCGGTTCTAACAATGCCTGCCGCTGCTGCCTGATTAAGATAACGAGAAACTCTTGCTTGAGATAGGTTTAATCGCTGAGATATTTCTGGCTGCTTAATTTTCTCTTCGTGATAGAGGACAGCAATTTTGGTCATTAGCCTTAGTTGATCAACGCTCCAGCCAACACTGCCAAAATCAGCATTTTCTAAAGACATATGAAAAGTCTCCCACTAAATGAATATATATTCAATGGTGAAATTTCATACAGATACGAATAAACTGGCCATAACGAGCGGGGAATAAGCGTTAATTACGCTGAATAACTAATCAATTCTTCAAAATTGTTACTGTTTTTTGTAGAAATCACCCTTGCTACTTCCTTACGCGGGCCATAGTTTTTCGATACTAATGGTGGGCATAGCCACCGAGTGGATACGGGGGATAAGTAATATGACAAGTAAGAATACAAAAGTTCGTGCGATATTAATCGCGGCTTTATCGCTTAGCCTTGTTGCAGGCGGCACATCATTGGCAACTGCAGCCGCAAAGGGCTCATGTGTTGTCAGTGGAGCAGCTTTCAGCACTGATGAAGCACAGGGTGGAGTTAACTTCTCAACTCTAAAAGGTACTTTGGGCGCAGTTCCAAAGCCTGCAAAAGGTGTAAAAATGGGATCTTTAATGAAGTTCCTTGGAAACCAATACTGGATTGACTTAGCCGCTGGTCAAAAAACTCGCGCTAAAAAATATGGTGTAACCATTGATGTACAGGCTGCTGCAAGTGAGTCAGACCAAGTTGGTCAACTAAATTCAATGCAGACCATGGTTACAAAAGGATACAAAGCATTCTTAGTATCACCTCAGTCAAACACCAACTTGTGCCCAGCTGTTGAAAAAGCAGAAGCTAAAAATGCACTTGTTCTAAATGTTAACGACGGTGTATTACCAGGCGCTCGCCAATGGGTTGGTCCAAACCAAATCAGTAACGGTGTGCTTGCAGCTGAATACTTTATTAAAAACCTTCCAAAGGGTTCAAAAGTAGCAAATATCCAAGGTCAGGTTGGCGCATACGCAGCAATCCAAAGAACTAAGGGATTTGTTGATACAGCCAAAGCTGGTGGATTAAATGTTGTTGCAAGCGTTCCGGGTAACTGGGATGTAACTACTGCTGCAAATGCTGCTACAACAATCCTTAAAGATCACCCAGACTTGAAGGCATTTTATGCTAACAATGATGGAATGGCTTTGGGTGTAGTAACAGCTGTAAAAAATGCTGGCCTTAAAGGAAAAGTTTTGATTATTGGAACAGATGGAATCGGTGACGCTTATACCGCCATTAAAAATGGTGATTTAACTGGAACTGTTGACTCATATCCAAATCTAACTGGACAGGCAGCAGTTGATGTAGCTCTTAGATTGCTAGGTAAGCAAAAGGTTCCACGCGCTGTTTATACTCCAGTAGCACTAATTACTAGTGAAAACGTGAACCAACCAGCACCAAAACTTGACTAATTAAGATTAGTTAAGAAGAGTTCCCTTCGCTAGTGTCAGCTCGAGACGTTAAATCTCGAGCTGACACCTTTAACTTATTTTAGAAAAGGAATTAGTGTGAAAGTCTTTAATAAGTCAACAAATACTCTGAACACAAGAGTTTTTGGTGTTTTAATTGCACTCACATTAACTTTTGCAATCTTTGGGTTTCTTGAGCCAGTGTTTCTTAGTAGCGATATTCTTCTTGAAATTGGCGTGCAATCAACCATTATTGCTCTCGTAGCACTTGGCTTAACTTTTGTGATTATTACTGGTGGTATCGATATTTCAGTTGGAGCAATTGTTGGCTTAACAGCAGTTCTATGTGCAACAAACTTACAAAGCTGGGGAACTGCCTTAACTATAATAATGGCTTTTGTTATTAGTAGTTTATTAGGGTTATTTAATGGTGTAATGTCTGCTGTTTTTAATTTACAATCATTTGTTGTCACACTTGCAACACTTAATTTATTTAGAGGTATTGCATTTGTTTATACGCAAGGCAGGCCAATTTATAATTTAGATTCGGGATTCCGAGATTTTTTTAGCGCTGATTTAGGCCCAATTCCAAAACCTGTAATTTTCTTAATCGGAGCGACCATCACTGCTTATTTGATTTTAAACAAATCTAGATTAGGCCTTCACCTTAAAGCTATAGGTACAAATATGGATGCTGCTCGACGTAGTGGTGTAAAAGTTAGACGTGTACAAATTGCAGGATTTGTACTCTGTGGTGCATTTTGTGGATTGGGCACCTTGATGTTCATAAGCAGAATTGGCGCCGCAGAACCAATTTCTGGAACTGGGTTCGAACTACAAGCTATAGCCGCAGTTGTTGTAGGTGGTACTAGTTTAATGGGAGGCAGAGGTTCAATAGTTGGAACTACTCTTGGAGCTATTTTATTAGGTTCCATCACAGTTGGTTTAACACTATTAAATGTTAATGCTTTTGTTCAACTTGTAATCACTGGCCTAATTGTATTAGGCGCAGTCTTAACCGATCGATTCACAAGTAAACCAAAAGGAGATCTAAAATGAGCGAAGTTTTATTCTCAACAAGATTAAATTCATTTGCTCTAGGCAATGGACTAAAACATCCAAGCAAAGCTATTAGCACGGTTGAATTAATTAAACTAGCGAGCAAAGTTAAAGGCTTAAATGCCCTTGAATTAAATTACCCTGAGCACTTTACTTCTAACTCAGTTCCCGAATTGGAATCAGCTTTGCGTGATTCAAAGCTTAAAGTTACTGGCATACAACTACGTTGGCCTGCACCAAAATTTTCAAATGGTGGATTTACAAATCCTGAGATGTCGATCCGTCGAGATGCTATTAAATTAGTAGCTGAGGCAATTGAGATTGCAAAACAATTAAAGACTGATCACGTCCTGCTTTGGCCTGCTCACGATGGTTATGAGTATCCACTGCAAATGAATTATGTAGAGGGCTGGAAGTGGTTTAAGGAAGCTATGCAAGAAATTGCAGATATAGACAAATCAATTAGGATTTCAATTGAATATAAACCAGCCGAACCGCGCGGGCGAACACTTTTGAATACGACTGGCGCTGTAATGAAGATGATCTCTGATGTTGGCCGAGCAAATGTCGGGGTAACTCTAGATTTTGGTCATTTACTTATGGCTAAAGAAAACCCGGCCCAATCTGCCGCGCTATGTCTGTCGGAAAATAAACTATTTGGACTACAACTTAATGACTCCCATGGCGCAGCAGATGATGGACTACTTGTTGGTTCAATTCATACAACTGAAACAGTTGAGCTTTGTTATTACTTAGCAAAGTATGGTTATAGTGGTACGTACTATTTTGATACGGATCCAGTACGTGAAGATCCAATTCGCGAATGCGAAATGAATATAGAGCGAATGAAGCATTTTATAGACCTAGGGTCTTCTCTAGCTAAAAAATATCCGGATATTGCTAACGGAGATGCATTACATTCATCAGAAATAATTTGGAAATCTCTAAAATAAAATGCAAAAGGACATATTAATTGTGGCGGTAGGTTCAATAAATGCTGATCTTGTCGCCGAGAAAAGTGTTACTGCTCAAAGGGCTAATTACGCCTATGGATCAAATTTCGAAATGAACTTAGGTGGCAAGAGCTTAAACGTTGCACTAACCGCCCTGGCGCTCTCTAATGATGTTGCATTAATTTCGCGAATTGGTAATGATATTTTTGGGCTAGAAATTTTGAATAAAGCTATGAAAGATGGATTAATCACTCAATATATAACAATTGATGAGCAGGCCCATACCGGAATCGGCCATGTACGAGTTGATGAGAATGGTCAATACGACACTATTGTAATTAATGGAGCGAATTGGAATTTAATTGAAGAAGATATTGATGCTTTTATATCAGATGGATATCGACCAAAATTTGCTATTTTTAATTTTGAAACAGATATAAATCTGTTAAAAAAAGTAATACCAAAATTTAAACAAATTAATTCGCAGATAGTAATCAACTTTTCTCCTATAGTTAACAATATGAGAGATTTAATGAATTTGACTGATATTGCGGTATTAAATTTAGCCGAAGCACAACAAATATTAGAATCATCAGAAAGTAATCCAGAAGAGTTATTAAAAAAACTCAAATCTTTCGGACCCAATATCGTAGTTATTACATTGGGCGGTGACGGAGCGGTAGCCATAAATTCAGATGGTTTAGTGATTAAAGTTCCAGCCCAGGTGGCAAAAGTAAAAAACACTGTTGGCGCCGGAGACGGCTTTCTGGCATGCTTAATTTACTCAATTGCTCAAGAATTAAGCTTAGAACAGTCATTAATTAATGCGACTTATGTTGGAAAAATTATTTGCTCTAAGAGTGAGGCTTCACTCAGCGCTAAAGACGTTCTCGTTTTGAATTCAGAACCCTCTTTTATTCGTAAAATTAAAACAACATTGTCATCGAAAGGATAGTGATGTCTGAAAATATAATCGAAATTCATCAACTAGATAAATACTTCGGAGGAGTTCATGCACTTCGTGGTGTGGATATATCAATACCTAAAGGACAAGTTACCGCCATCGTCGGTGATAATGGAGCAGGAAAAAGCACACTTATAAAGGTTATTTCTGGTATCTATGAACCAACATCTGGTTACATTTCATTTGATGGGCAAAAAGCAACTATTCCATCACCTATTGCTGCTCGAAATTTGGGAATTGAGACTGTGTATCAAGATTTAGCTGTATTAGATACTTTATCTGTTACGCAGAATTTATATTTGTCACGTGAAATTCGCACCGGTATTTGGCCATTTAAATTCTTAAATTTCAAGAAAATGAATACTGGGGCTCAAGAAATGTTGGCCCGAGTTGGTAATACAAGTTTGACGTTAAATCAAGAATTGGGTTACATGTCAGGAGGTCAACGTCAGGCAGTTGCAATTTGTCGTGCCGTTGGCTGGGGAGCTAAATTAATAATCTTTGATGAGCCTACGGCAGCACTTGGAGTGAAGGAGAGCGCAGAGGTTCATAAATTGATAAAGGGATTACGCCAACAGGGAATTTCAATCATAATTATTAGCCATAATTTTGAAGAGGTTATGGACCTTGCAGACATGATTTGGGTAATGCGTCAAGGCAAAGCAATTGCTTCTCGAAAAGCCTCCGAAACTACAGGGCGTGAATTAGTGGAGATTTTGACTGGCGCAGAGTCTAAGGATTCAAATTAAAGTATGGAAAACAAAGTAATGCTTATGATCGATGCGCTAAAAGATGGCTTTAATCGCTTTGCAGATTTCTTAGAGCCTCACAAGCCTGGGCGTTGGATGAGATATATCAGGGCTGGCTTGGTGATCAAAAGAGTTTGCCAGTGGCTACCGACAGTGAGCAGCTCTATATACCTACACCTATTTCACATGCAGGGCGATCTTGATGCTCACCGCCCGCAGTGTCATGAGAATGTTATAAAAAACTTATTTTCTCTTTCATAAGTTAGGGGTAAGTTGGGCTCATAGAAAATTAAGGTCAGAGCGGCCTTAAGGTAGCGCCCAACTTGCGACTATCTAGCAATGAAGTGAGGAAATTAAATGTCACTAACGCCAACACCCGCCGATAAATTCGCCTTTGGTCTTTGGACAGTTGGTTGGCAAGCGCGTGATCCCTTTGGTGATCCAACTCGCGCACCACTTGATCCGGTCCGCACAGTCAATGAGCTTGCAGCGCGCGGTGCTTATGGTGTGAGTTTTCATGATGATGATCTAATTCCATTTGGCAGTGATGACTCTTCACGCCGCGGACATATTGATCGCTTTAAGAAAGCACTTAATGAAACCGGTATGAAGGTGCCGATGGCTACTACAAATCTCTTCGCACATCCGGTCTTTAAAGATGGCGCATTTACAAGTAATGATCGCGATATTCGTCGTTACGCACTTCGTAAAGCGATGCGCAATATTGAATTAGCAGTTGAGCTTGGAGCAGAAACTTATGTCTGTTGGGGTGGCCGTGAAGGAGCAGAATCTGATGCGGCAAAAGATGCCTACGTTGCACACGAGCGTATGCGCGAAGCATTTAACTTATTAGGTCAATTTGTTTTAGATAATGGCTACAAAATTAGATTTGCAATTGAGCCAAAGCCAAATGAACCACGTGGTGATATCTTCTTGCCAACTATTGGCCATGCACTTGCCTTTATCTACACTCTTGATCACCCAGAGTTAGTTGGCTTAAATCCAGAGGTTGGACATGAGCAAATGGTTGGACTCAACTTTGTTCATGGTATTGCCCAAGCACTATGGCAAAAGAAGTTATTTCATATCGATCTAAATGGTCAGCATGGTCCAAAGTTTGATCAGGATTTAGTCTTTGGCCATGGCGATTTGAAATCAGCCTTCTTCCTTGTGGAGTTGTTAGAGCGTTATAAATACGACGGACCAAAGCACTTTGACTACAAGCCAGGTCGCACCGATGATGATAAGGGCGTTTGGGAATCTGCAACTGCAAATATGCGCACTTACTTAGCACTTAAGGAGCGCGCAGCCGCTTACCGCAGCGATCCACGTGTTATCCAAGCGCAGAAGAATTCAAATATTCCTGGGCTGACTGAGACCACCTTAGCCGCTGGTGAAAGTTGGAAAGATCTATCTAAAGATTCATTTGATGTAGAAAAGGCTGGAGAGCGAGGTTATGGATATGAGGTCCTTAATCAGCTAGCCCTAGAACATCTGATGGGATTTTAGTTTAACCAACTTAGGGTAATCACTACTTACTTAAATTGGCGCGCTGGCTACTGAGCATGAGTGGGTCTATATTTAAGGAATGGAAAATAAAGTAATGCTGATGATCGATGCTCTAAAAGATGGCTTTAATAGATTCGCAGATTTCTCTGGTGTATCAAGTAGATCCCAGTACTGGTACTTCATCCTAGGCACAACAATTGCCACAGTAATTGCTCAAGTATCCTTTGGTGACTTAGGTGGCAACTTAGTATCACTTATTCCGCTAATACCAACGATTGCAGTTGCAGTTAGAAGAATGCATGATGTTGGCAAAAGTGGTTGGTTTATCTTAGTTCCGATATATAACTTAGTTTTAGTACTCACGCCTTCTAAGGGACCAACATATAACTAAGAGTTAAGGTTTTTTTATTCCAAACTCTTTACGTGAAACCTTCATTGATGGATCCTTCTTTGTGGCAAAGGCAAAGATGGCCAGACCAGTAACTAATGCCCCTGCGCCAACGCCAAAGGCGATTACATCTTGGGAGCGATTAACATCAACAAATACTCCAACAAAGATCACCGCAATCAGGGCAACAACTACGCCAATTAACTTTGACTTTAAATCATCAAGATCATGAACCTGCAGCCACACTGGCACCTTAAGATCCTCATCAATAAATAGCTCATATAGGCCATAACCAATAACTAGTAATACTGTGCCAAGTAAGATGGCATCGACTGCAGTTAAAACATCAACAATAGTTATTTTTAACTTTGTGCCATTTAAAGCAGCATCGATAATTACCTGAATCATCTCAATTGAGCCCTGCACCATAAGCAAGAGTGCGCCAAGGATTGAGGCAATGGCAGGGATTACTACTGCATATCTAGTGGCAGCTAAGATGCGATTCATAGCGATAATGGTAGTGCCTTAACGCTGGGGAGTGGCTGAACTCTTAGGCCAGTGTTTAAGAGTTAATCAAGGTTTAGGAGTAGCATCTATTTATGAAGAATTGGCTTTCAGATTTGTGGCATAGGTCCTTGGATAAACAGATAGAAAAAGGACAATTAGAAAGGGAGCAGTTACTGGGAACAGGTCGTGGCATTCAAAAAACACCTGAAGAAGTTGTAAGGGAATATAAGGAAAAACAAGAGATACGCAGAAATGTTTGGGTAGGAATTGCAGTTTTACGGGCAATGCAAAGGTCAACTACGGTTATATGTCATTGACTCCGATTAGTACCCCAACGTTTTTAACCTCGGATTGATAAAACCATAGTGAAGCATTATTCATTAACAAGAGTTTGTTTAATTTCTTTAACTTTTGGACTCTTATTGTCCTTTGTACAGGTCCCAGTGAATGCAGCTGGGACAAAACCAAAATTATCAGTTACTTGTGGGCAGATTATTGGCGAAGTGGACGAAAATGGAACTTATGGATCCTTTAATCCTACAGTCAAAGTTTCTTATTATGGCTTACCCTTAAAAATTACAGCTTACTACTCTGAACAACCTAACACCCCGTTGAGTGAAACTGGACAGAAAATAACTACAGTGGAAGGTAAATCTAGCTCGTCTAATTTCTATAAATCGGATTTAGACTTTAGTTATAAATTTTTACAATTCGGCCAAAAACAAACTGGATACTACAAGATGTACTTAGTGGCTGTTGACAACTTAAAGCGCAAAAGTACCTTCACTTGTACTTATAAGGACTATTATTTTTCTACAGCTCCGTCTGGATCTCAATCAACTAATCCAAATACTTTTACAAATTCAAGGGGATTTAATAGGTCAAGTTGTACATATAATGGGAAAAAACTATATGGACGTGTTTATTTCACCAAATACTCTTTTGAATCTGACTTTAAGGTATACGTAACGGATTATTCATTTGAATCTGATCTAAAAGTGTATTTAACCGATTACTCTTTTGATGCCAATAGTTGTGGAAAGTGGTATCCAACAAGTTATTCATTTGATGCAGACTTCAAGGTGTACTTAACTAACTATTCATTTGAATCTAACTTCAAGATTTATGAAACGGATTATAGTTTTGAAGCGGGCAAGTAAGTTTAGTGAATTTCCTCAAATTCTTCGGTTAATCGCATTGGCTCTTTAATCAATTCAACTGCTTACTACGCCAGTAAGTTAGCTCAAAACTTCCAACTTCTCCTTCTGCCCAACCCTGCCCACCACCAACACACTCCCATTAGGGATTTCATCCCACCCATCTTGATTCCAACCACTGGAGGCCACCACAACCTGGCCATTACGTTTGGTGTATTTAAGGTGGTAGTAATCAGTATCGTCTTTAAACTTTTGTGGGATTTTATCTTGGTTATATATGCAAGCTGCCATAAAGGTTGCTTCGTTAATTATCATCATGTTTATTGATGAGAATGCGCAGTTAGCCTTTATATAAGAAAGGCCTGTCTTAACACCATCGATAAAGCCATGTTTTTCTATTTGGGTTAGTAGATAGAGGAAGTAACGCTCTGAGTCTGTGTTTCCTTTTGCTAACTCTAGGTACTTCTTATCTATTAAAGGATCAAGACAATTAAAAGGTGAGATAGAGCCGTTATGGATAAAAGTAATGTCTTCATATGTGAAGGGGTGGGTGTTGTTCTCATTAACAGCCATGCCCTCTGTGGCCCACCTAAGGTGAAGAAGTGCTGCATTTGATTTATGAGTTGCTAGCTCCTCTTTTAAATGAGCGCTCTTAAAAGCTGCAACTGGCTCTTTATATAAAGAAAACTTCTTTTTTTGG
>Ga0214921_10012355_pt1 | contig 10218 bp, 11 predicted proteins | sample LL1505_MetaG_FD_177992 | JGI IMG/M metagenome (GOLD analysis project Ga0214921, IMG submission 177992) | Freshwater microbial communities from Lake Lanier, Atlanta, Georgia, United States - LL-1505 | ecosystem: Environmental > Aquatic > Freshwater > Lake | place: USA: Georgia | collected...
TGCCCATCGAGACACTCATGAGGTTGAAACCGTCGCGGCGAACGGTTGAATGTTGTTCGATATGGGGAACGGGGTCGCCCGGGTACACCTGCGTTTCCGAATCAATGATTCGGGAAAGGTCCACGACACGAACTATCTCCATAGTCAAAAACTATTGCCTATTGGGCAAGATGCCAATAGCATCGCCGTATCGCCATAGGTGGCGCACTTACCGAAAGGAAGCACATGAGCACTGTCGCTCAGAATGCGAAACCCAAGATTACAGAAATCGAAGGTTTCGGAATTGACACCATCCCTGACGCCGACCGGACGTCAACCCCGTGGGACCTCTTCCGAATTCAGTTCGGTGGAGCTAACACTTTCGCCACCGTCCTCCTCGGAACATTCCCGATTGCCTTCGGACTGTCGTTCTGGGAGGGAGTCGGCGCGGTTGTACTCGGAGTTCTCGTCGGCACCCTGTTCCTCATGCCGATGGGAATCTTTGGTCCCCGCACCGGAACCAACAACGCCGTGTCGTCTGGCGCACACCTCGGTGTTCGCGGACGAATCGCCGGTTCCTTCCTGTCCCTCCTCACCGCTGTCGCGTTCTACTCGATCTCGGTCTGGGTTGGTGGTGACGCTCTCGTCGGCGCATTTGTCCGCCTCTTTGGGGCAGAAGATTCGCAGGGACTGCGCATCGGGCTCTATGCGTTGCTCGGAATCATCGTCATCGTCGTCGTGGTTTACGGCTACCAGTTCATGCTTCTCGTCAACCGCGTTGCCGTCTGGGCAAACACCGTGCTGATGCTGCTCGCTGTCGTTGCCTTCTCGGGCACGTTCGACGCGAACTTCGCCGGTTCGGGTGAATACCTGCTCGGGGACTTCTGGCCGACATTCCTGCTCTCAGCGCTCATTGCAATGTCCAACCCGATCTCGTTCGGGGCATTCCTGGGTGACTGGTCGCGCTACATTCCGCGCGGAACATCAAACGGCAAGCTCATGCTCGCCACTCTTGGTGCACAGACGATGACGCTTATTCCGTTCATCTTCGGTGTCGCCACGATGACCCTCGTCGCCAGCGGTGACTACGTCGTCGGACTGATCGGTGCGGCACCCGTCTGGTACGCGTACCTCATCATCGTCGTCGCGTTCGTCGGTGGGCTGTCGACCGGAACCACCTCGCTCTACGGAACCGGCCTCGACTTCTCCTCGGTCTTCCCCAAGCTCAGCCGTGTCCAGGCAACCATTGCCATCGGTGCGGTCGCCTTCGCCTTCATCGTCGCTGGCCGACTCTTCGTCGACCTGCTCGGTGCAGTCAACGGCTTCGTTGGGGCAATCGTGGTCACTACGACCCCGTGGATGATCATCATGGCAATTGGGTACTGGAACCGCCGCGGTTGGTACAGCTCGGACGATCTGCAGGTCTTCAACAAGGGCAAGCAGGGCGGTCGCTACTGGTTCGAAAACGGAATCAACTGGCGCGCAATGGTCGCGTGGATCGTCTCCGCGGTTCTCGGACTCCAGTTCGCCTACTACCCACCGATCATCGAAGGTCAGTGGAGTGGTGTTGCTGGCGGAATCGACCTGAGCCTGATCGTCGCAATTGTGTCGGCAGCGGTCTTGTACGTTGGTGCGTTGTTGATCTTCCCCGAACCGGCATACGCGTTCGGCCCGAAGGGTTCGCGCATCGGTCGCACGTCCAAAGCCACTGTCCCAGCGATTCGTTAGGACACAGATTGACCCGCAAAATTCCCCGCGATTCAGCCGGGAACAAAGTCGGGCAAGTTGATGCAACGGTGGTGCCCCGGTTTGCCGGGGCACCAACCTTTGCGCGGTTGCCTCGACTCGATGAAGTCAATTCGGCCGACATTGCAATCGTCGGCATCCCCTTCGACGCGGGAACAAGCTATCGACCGGGTGCGCGGTTTGGCCCCTCGCACATTCGCGAATCATCGAGACTCTTGCGGCCCTATAACCCCGCCCAGGATGCGAAGCCGTTCGCGCTGGCGCAGGTCGTCGATGCGGGCGATATCGCCGTCAACCCGTTCAACATTGACGAAGCAGTCACGCAAATTAACGAGGCGATGACCGAACTACTCGACACCGGCGCTCGAGTCCTTACCCTCGGGGGTGATCACACCATCGCCTTCCCCATCCTCCAGTCACTGCACGCGAAGTACGGACCCATTGCCGTCATTCACTTCGACGCGCATCTCGACACGTGGGACACATACTTTGGCGCTCCCGTAACGCACGGAACCCCGTTCCGTCGTGCAAGCGAAGCCGGTCTGCTCGACCTCACCGCGTGCATGCACGTCGGGATTCGCGGGCCGCTGTACGCCGACACGGATCTGACGGACGACGCGGCGCTGGGCTTCCAGGTCATTAACTCAACCGATGCGGACGATCTGGGGATCGACGGCATTATTGGCAAGATGCGAGCGCGTGTGGGTGACCGTCCCGTTTATGTCTCCATCGACATCGATGTGCTCGACCCAGCTTTTGCGCCCGGTACCGGAACGCCGGAAGCCGGCGGGCTCACCAGCCGTGAGCTGCTGCGCATCATTCGTTCGCTTGACGCGGTCAACGTCATCGGCGCCGACATCGTCGAGGTGGCACCGGCATATGACCACGCACAAATCACCGGAATCGCTGCCGCGCACCTCGCGTACGACCTCATCACCGTTATGGCACGGAAACTGGCATGACCGAGACGACGGACGTTCTCGCCGCCGCCGCGGCAATCGTCGATGATTTTGGTCACCACCGAACCACCGAATACTTTGCCGGATTCGCGCCGGATGCCACCTTTATGTTTTATACGCACACCGAACGACTCAACTCGCGGGCGGAATACGAAAAATTGTGGGCCGAGTGGGAGACGAATGATGGGTTTCGTGTTCACGGATGCCGGTCGTCGAACCAGAAGGTTCAGCTACTCGGCGATTCTGCCGCGGTGTTCACACACCTCGTCGAGAGTGACGTCGAGTTCGCCGGAGAGGTCTCAACGATCACCGAACGCGAAACAATTGTCTTCGAGAAGCGGTCCGGCGCATGGCTTGCCGTTCACGAACACCTTTCACCGGAGTCCGCGGACTGAGTTCTTTGTTACGCGCGATGTGTAACACTATTTCGTTCGCCCGCTTGCCTTTCGTAACGTGGAACCACTAGACCCACGAGGAGAGCTCCATGTCACGCATCTTTTCCGACATCACCGAGGCGTTCGGCAAAACCCCGCTCGTCCGACTGAACGCGGTCACCGACGGGTCGACCGCGATTGTGTTGGGCAAACTCGAGTTTTACAACCCGTCATCGAGCGTCAAGGACCGACTGGGAATCGCGATTGTCGACGCAGCGGAAGCATCCGGCGAATTGAAGCCGGGCGGAACGATTGTCGAAGCGACCTCCGGGAACACCGGAATTGCCCTGGCAATGGTCGGCGCGGCCCGTGGCTACAAGGTTGTCTTGACGATGCCCGAGTCGATGAGTATTGAGCGTCGCGCGCTCCTCAAGGGGTTTGGGGCAGAACTTATTCTCACGCCAGCTTCGGAGGGAATGAAGGGTGCTATTGCCCGCTCCGAGGCGATTGCCGCCGAGCGCGGCGCGGTGCTCGCCCACCAGTTCGAGAACGAGGCAAACCCGGCAATCCACCGCAAGACGACCGCTGTCGAAATCTGGGAAGACACGGAGGGTGGCGTGGACATTTTCGTCGCAGGAGTCGGAACCGGTGGAACCATCTCCGGTGTTGGGCAGGCGCTGAAGGCGCTGAAGCCCGAAGTTCGGATCGTCGCCGTCGAACCGGCGGAGTCGCCCGTCCTCAGTGGCGGAGCACCAGGACCCCACAAGATTCAAGGAATCGGTGCCGGTTTCGTTCCAGCGAACGTCGACACGACTGTGATCGACGAGATCATCGGGGTGACCACAGCTGACGCCGTTTCCACCGCTCGGCGCCTCGCAACGGAGGAGGGAATTCTTGCGGGAATTTCGTCGGGGGCTACGGTTTGTGCCGCTCTGCAACTGGCACAACGTCCCGAGAACGCTGGCAAGACGATTGTCGTCATCCTGGCGTCCTACGGAGAACGGTATCTGTCGACGATCCTATTCGAGGGTATTCTCGATTAGGTGACTCCTCTCCTTCGCATCCGCGATGACATTCGCGCGGCAATGCGGAACGATCCAGCAACGCTCAACGGGTTCGAAGCGTTCTGGGTGCTCTCCGGTTTGCACGCGGTGTGGTGGTACAGACTCACCCACTGGTTGTGGAAGCGACGGCTTACTTTTGTCGCTCGGTTGGTGTCGCAGATTGTTCGCTGGTGGACGCTCATCGAAATTCATCCCGGTGCCCGTATCGGTGAACGCCTCTTCATCGACCACGGCGCCGGGGTGGTCATCGGAGAGACCGCAATCATCGGGGATGACTGCCTGTTTTATCACGGTGTCACCCTTGGCGGCCAGGGCGACGTGCGCGGCAACCGACGCCACCCTCAGATCGGGAGCCGGGTAACCGTCGGCGCAGGAGCAATCATTCTTGGACCTATCACGGTCGGTGACGACGCGTTGATTGGTGCGGGAGCAGTTGTCGTCGCTGACGTTCCCGCCGGTCGAACCGCAGTCGGCGTCCCCGCGAGAATTCTTCCTCGAAAGAAATCCCGATGATCAAATTCGTCACGCGTGTTCTCTTCCCACCGCTGATTCGCCTTTTGTTCGCGGCGAGCGTTGTCGGACGAAAGAATATGCCCGCACGAGGCGGCGTGATTCTCGCCAGCAACCATTTGTCTTTTTTCGATTCGGTAATCATCACACTCATGTCGCGACGGCCGGTTTCCTTCCTCGCCAAGGCTGAATATTTCACGGGCAAAGGGTTCAAGGGGTGGCTGTCTAAGGCATTTTTCGAGTCCATCAGTGCGATTCCGGTTCGCCGTGACTCCGCGTCGGCTGCACAGGACGCGCTCGACTCCGGACTTGACCGCATTAGGAACGGCGAAGCGTTTGCAATGTACCCCGAGGGGACAAGGTCCCTCGACGGGCGCCTGTATCGCGGCAAGACGGGGGTCGCCTGGCTTTCGCTAACCGCTGGGGTGCCGGTAATCCCCGTCGCATTGACCGGAACGAACAATATCCAGCCCGTCGGGTCGAAGGGAATTCGGCTAGCCAAGCTGCGCATTGAGTTCGGAAAGCCAATGAATCTGTCCCGGTTCGGCACCGCCAACAGTGGCAAGGCGCGTCGCGAAGCAACCGATGCGATCATGGTGGAAATCCAGAAAATGTCCGGCCAGGTGTACTCGGGGATTTACAACGAGAAACCCGCGACCACCGTCACGGCGAAAGTGAAACGCCTCTTTAGGGGGCGGGCTCCTCTGACGTAGCCTGTTGCGCCTCGATCTCGGCGCGCACGACAGCCATGTCCAACCCCCGAACCTGGGCAATGAGGTCTTCGAGAGCGGGCTCTGGCGCGGCGCCCGCCTTGTTGTAGAGCAACACTCCATCACGGAAAATCATCAACGTCGGGATGGAGCGGATTCCCGCCATCTCCGAAAGGTCTTGGTTGGCGTCGGTGTCAACTTTGGCAAAGATGATGTCGGGGTGCTTGTCGCTCACGCGTTCGAAAATAGGACCGAATTGACGACACGGTCCGCACCATTCGGCCCAAAAATCGACGAGCACAATCGCATCATCTGCCGTGATGGTCGTCTCAAATGCGGTGCGGTTGAGGTCGATGGTTGCCACGCTGGCCTCCCTTTCGTTCCCGAACAGTCTAGGCGTCGAGTTTTTGTGCGGCGCGATTCCTGGCCGGTTGGCGAGCAGCGATGTGACCCGTGAAGGTCGTGCCGCCATCATTGGTGACCGTCCAGTCAACCGTGAGTTCATTGAACATTGACATTCCTAACCCTGGTGAGAAATCGGTTAGTGCACTTCCATTATTCGATGCGACGATTCTGATGAGGTCGCTGGAAGGCTGACGGATGGACACCGACATTGTCGTCGCTTTGCCGTGGCGAATCGCGTTGTTGATGATTTCCAGTGTGGTGACGAGAACACTTTCGCCGATCTCAGGGTCGTCGGAAAGAAGCGACGTAACGGAATCATCGATCCTCAAATCGATGGAACACATTCCCGCCCAAAAATCAACAGCCCGGCGCAGTTCCGTCTGTGGGTCTGACGTTAATCCGTCGGCTGACCGGAGAACATCGAACATGCTGCTGAGTGTCGATTGGATTCGGGAGGTCTCGGTAACGGTCAGGGGGCCCTTACCGGAAAGGACGAGTTGCGACTCCGCAAGAATTCGCGACTGGATTGCCGAATGGAGGGCGTGAGCAATGTGTCGTTGTCGCAACCACGCGCGTCGTCGCACTTCGGACACCATCAATCTCATTTCCCGTCGCACGTACGCCAGCTCGGCTAACCGCACGTCCCCGAAGTGGATTGCCAACCGCTGCGCGACATAAATCAGCCCTGCAACAAGAGTTGCCGATACAAGCGCGACAGAGTTCTCAAGCCCGAATCCGGAGCGAGAAAAAAGTGAAATATCCACCCACACGACGATGAAGCCGATTCCCGCGTGCGCGCAGATGATGATCACGGTAATCAGAGGTACACGAAGCCGCAAACCCGACATGCCCAATTGGAACGCTCGTAGGCCCACAAAAGTGACCCCGGCACCAATTGCCCCCGCGGCAAGTGAAACCGGAATTGTGGTCGCGTCGAACAGGATGACGACAGTGGTCATGAAGACACCGACCGCCGCGAGAGGCGGTCCGATAAAGCGCTCAGCATCTGGGAAATCGGGTCGCGGCAGCGGGCTGGTGATGGCTTCATCAGCAATGTGCTTGCCGGCTCGGGCGGCCAGGGAGTGGCTCAGTGGACGAACAACGGTGTTGATGAGATTGTCGAGCATTTCGGAAACCGTCGTCCGAGGTGTATCTCCAAGCAAGTTGACGATGGAGTCAACCCGAGGCCGGATCACGGACTCAGATTCGACGAGAATTGCCTCGTCGGTCCGCGCAATTTCGGCGAGAATTTCGTCGCGCTCATCCCGCAGGCGGTCGATCGCTTGTTGAGTCGTTGCCCGCTCACGCCACCCTGCGGTCACGGCAGAGGTGATGACGGCGCAAACGATGACGACGACGGGGACGGCGCCAGCCGATAGCAGTAATCGCGAGGCGAGGAAGCTTTCGTCGTTGATGCCAAGTTCGGCGACGAGAGCGGTGGTGAGGGCGGCCCGGATGACTCCAATGCTGACGAGTGCGAGGAAGACTGCGGCGGCCCGGCGGCGGCGCAAAGGGCGAATGATGAACCCTGCAAGAACGATGAGAACGATAGTGGTCGCGACGGTTGCCGCCGCCACCCCGACGGCTAACAACGCATCGGGAACGGCTAGTCGAGTGTATTCGGAGACCGTTGCAAACAGGACACCCGCGAGTGCGTAGACCGTGAGCGTGGGCCAGCGAAAAACCCAATCGGATTCGACAACAGCGACGAGTCGACGCCACCGCGTCAACGGAATGGGTTGAGTCGACTCAGCGACCACTCAACTCGCCCCAATACATGCGAGCTAGCTGAACTCGGGCGGTTGGACCTGCTGGAATCGCGGCGGCATCAATCATCCGGCCCAGCATGCGCTCGACGGCGCGAACGGTAGTGCCGCGTTCCGCCGCGATGTCTTCATTCGACTTGCCTGCAGAAACCGACCGGAGAACGGATATTTGGACGGTGGAGAGTGCTTGAACATTTTTGCGTGCGGACATTTGCCGCAGCGTTGCGCCGGAACCCAGCGCCGAAGCCACGGCTTGCCGCAGTGCGTTGGTCGACGTCAATTCCGTTTTCACGATGTACGACGCGTTCTCTGGGATCGTGTCCCAGTTCTTGCCCGTGATTCGGGGGTCGGACAGGTTGGTGATAAACACAACGGCAATGTCGGGGATCTCGGCTCGGACACGCTGCACGACGTCAATGCCGGTGGGACCAACGCCCAGATCGATGTCCGCGACGATCAGTGCCGGCTCCGACTCACGAACCGCGGTCAGAGCGGTGAGTGCGTCGTTGGCGCGGGCGACCTCCCACCCTTCCGATTCGAGAATCTCGGCAATGATGCTGCAAATGAGTGGTTCATCGTCGACGACTACCGCACGGCGCACCCCAGAATTCATCGCCAACTATTTCTTTCGTGCACCAGCGACGAGCTTGTCGATTACTTCGAGTGGTGTCGATTTTGAGTTGGCAGCCTGCTGGACGACCCACGCGGCGGTGTCACCGCGAAGGGTGATTGCCACGACATCGACTGTTGGATTATCGAGGCCCGCCGCACGGCGTTGAGATCGAACGATGAGGCTGGTGACGGGAAGCGCAACGGTTCCCAACGCATCGAGAATCAGGATGATTCCAAACATGCGCCAGTAAACATCCGCGAGCGACTGTGGCGGGAAGTTGTTGTCGGAGAGAATCACCGGAACGATAAAGAGTGTGACGAGAGCGATCAACACGAGGTTGAGGTCGAGTGCGATTCGCATCCAACGGATCGGCGTATTCGCGAGCAGAAGCAACAGGTTCGCGTGGGCGAACGATACGGCGGCAAGAGTTGAAATTGCAAATGTCTTGGTGATGGTTATGTAAAAACTGCCCGGCCCCATCATGGAATAGTCGTCCCAGCGCCACCAGATGAGGATTGCCGCAGTAACGAAAGCCAGGACACTGGTGCCAATTCCGACCCATCCAACAATCCGCACATCACGCGTGATGATGGCGAGATGGCACAGCGCGAGGATGGCAAACGCGGCAACGGCGAGCGTGGTGAGCAAGACCTTGCTTTGTAGCTCGCCGAAATCGCCACCGACAATCGTTGCAATTCCGATTCCCGCGGCAATGACAAGCGCGACAATAATGGTCCAAATTGCTGCGCGACGAAAACCTTTGAGCGCGATTTCCATCGACGCGTTTGTGGATGCGGTCATATCGTCACACTACTCGCGCTCGGGGTAAACGAGTTAGCGTCGTTTCTTGCCCGCGGTCATTAGGTAGACCACTTCGAGAATCCCGAGAGTGTTGACGAGCAAAAGAGCAATAAACCAGCCCCGCTGGTTGTTTCGTCCCGCTCGCCACAGCGCGAATCCCTTGAGCGCGTAAGCCGCCAGTATCACCGCAACGAGAAGGGCCAGTACGCCCGCATTTTCGGTCGTCCACCGTGCGTCGTCAAAGACTGGGTTCATGGTGCAATTATACGCCCGCTAGGTAATCGCGCGTTTGGCTGTTACCCTGAAAAGGTCGGCTCTGAGCATGTGTGAATGAACACACGGTTCTGGTTTGTAGGTTCGGGGTCGGGTTGTCAGCAAAATGCTGACAATGGCCATTCCTCGATATCGTTATCGATCCGCGTGCGATCGATGTCGTGCAGCGCTGTGCTGCCGCGGATTTGTACAAGCCGGGAAGTATCTCAAAAATGTCTACCCCTTCAGGGCGCAGTCCTCGCGCCAAGAACTTCGTCCCGCGTGACGGAGCAGCAAAGAAACCTCGTTGGTCCAAGGCGGGCAAGCCGGCAGCAGCCGGTAAGCCCGGCCGCGCCAAGACGGGATACCCCAAGACGAGCGCGGCACCCGCCGGTGACCGTTTCGATCGCCCCGCACGTGACGATCGGGCACCCCGTGACGATCGCGCATCCCGTTCGGGAGACCGCTTCGAGCGGACCGACCGTCCCGCGCGCACCGACCGTCCCGCGCGTGATGACCGCGCACCCCGCTCGGGGGACCGTTTTGAGCGTTCTGACCGTCCCGCGCGCGATGATCGTGGCTCGTACGGTGCCCGGACGGATTCCCCGCGTGGCTCGCGCCCCGCGCGCGACGACCGCGCACCTCGCGGAGACCGGTTGGAGCGTCCCGCTCGCGACGCCCGCCCGTCGTACGGCACCCGGACCGATTCCCCGCGTCAATCGCGCCCTGAGCGCCTAGAGCGCACGCGTGACTCCGACTTCTACCCGTCAAAGACTGAAGGCGAGGCGTGGACTCCTCAGGAGGACGTCGTCCTCGAACGTCTTCAGGCGATGGCAACCACCGCTGATGACGTTGTCGGCGTTTCGTTCGAAGACCTCGGCCTCGGCAGCAACATTGCCAAGGCGCTCGCAGAACTCGGTGCAGCCGCACCGTTCCCGATTCAGGCGGCGACCATTCCCGATGTCCTCGCGGGTCGACACGTTCTCGGACGCGGTCGTACCGGTTCCGGTAAGACGATTGCTTTCGGCGCACCGCTCGT
>Ga0214921_10012356_pt1 | contig 10217 bp, 4 predicted proteins | sample LL1505_MetaG_FD_177992 | JGI IMG/M metagenome (GOLD analysis project Ga0214921, IMG submission 177992) | Freshwater microbial communities from Lake Lanier, Atlanta, Georgia, United States - LL-1505 | ecosystem: Environmental > Aquatic > Freshwater > Lake | place: USA: Georgia | collected 2015-05-28
ATATTCTTGTCGGCCTAATCTCAACAACCAATTTCCTTTAATGTGAGTATCTAAAAACAACTGATGAACAGACAATAAATTTTCATCTAATTGGGACGTAAATGGATTAGGGTTTAAAAAACGGGCTGTATTGTTTAATTGGGCAAAGATTCGAAAAGATTTTTTATAAGTCACATTCGCATGGAACATGATTCGATGCATGATTTGATGCGGACTAGCGGTAATGAAATCAGCGGGTACCTCGCCAAAATTTAGATGTTCATACGATTGATACTGTTCTCTCCATTCTCCACCTAAACTCAATTGGACATGAGAGCCTAATGAAACATTTTTAATTTTTTCTTTCCAAGTAGTTTTGAGGGAGTCAGCTTTTAGGTAGGTGAAATCATCGTCGAATCGTAACCTAGCAATATTTTGAGCGTAGCTCTTAAATTGAAGAAAAATTCCAAGCATTAAAAAAAAACAGATGATTAACAGGCGAATGCGAAACATTAAATAGGATTAAATCAATTACAAAACAAAGGCTTTTTTGGGTGATTTGTACTATTTAGCGACGAAAAATAGTTTTTTGTATAAACAAACATTCGGAATTATTAAAAAATTCATTGGGTTTTATTAAAATTTTAAATTCCCGACAATTTCACATGGCTTAACTCACCCAAAACCTCCTTTTTAGCACCAGAGATATTGATTATTCGAATCGTATACATACCATCTGGGAAATATTTAAACGGAACATTTCCACTCAAATTTTTAACACAAATACCTCTAAAATTGAATAGTTGGCTTTCAAAATCACTTTTCCCCCAAAACATATTAAATACCCAATATTGGTTCAATTTATTACGAAGAACAATATAATAGCCATCAGAACCGGTTGAGATAACTGTTTTAGCTTTTTCATTATGATATGAAATGACATTATTTAAGGAGGTTAAATGGAAATCAGCAATATGATTTTTCTCTATAGGAAGAGGTTTTGCAAAATCACTAATCATAAATCGAGAAATAGTATCCAACCGAGGATCTAATTTGACATAGTGATGTGAAAAAGAAATATCGATCACTTCATTTAAATAGGTCATAGTACCCATCACCGAGGTCGATAAGGAAACCATCGGTTTGGGCAATTTATAATCATTTAAGATAATTGGATGAGTTAAATCCACTTTTTTACCTTGATTCGACTTATAATAAAAGTGTTCTCGATGCTGTAAATTGTGTTTGATAAAATTAGCCGCAACCACATGATTAAAATTCACACTATCTACTAATTTACTTGTATAAGAAAGGAAGCAAAAAGTAATCGACATAAACAATAAACTATACTTAAAGAATCGATTTCCAGGTAATTTATCATATAACAACAAAGTAATTAAGCATAAACCTATCGACATAGTAATGGCATAGCGGCTCTCAAAAACTAATTCTGTCCGATCATTTGCTCTGCCGATTGAATAGACCAACATGGTCAATAAAATGAATACTAAGCCTGAAATAATAAAATCAAAATTTGATTTAACTAGTACAATGAATTTAAAATGATTGATTAAGAATTTAATTAACAAAGCTGTTAAAATAAGCCCTAAGCAAAAACTCGATGTGATTAAAACATCCATGGACTGAAAATTAAATACGGATAAGGATGAGCCTAAATAGACAAAAAAAGTTTTAGCAATGGGCCAAAACAAAAGGACATTATCCAACAAATGAGCCCTTTGCAATGGATGGACATATCCTTGGTAATAAAGTAATATGATGAGCAAAAAGGTGATGGCCCAAATCGAAATAAATTTAACGTTAGAGCCCTTGAACATGGGAATAGCAGCAATAAATACAAGCATTCCATTCCCACTTGTAAATGTGGCCAAAATCGCGAAAAGTAAAGCTAGAATGAATTTAAGCTTTGAATTCAGGTCAATTAAAAAATAAAAAGTAGTTAACACGAAAAATAAGATGGTGTTATTCTGAAGCGCACAGATGGACCAAAAAGAATTTTGATAGTATAGGAAATTGAAAAGAATAAAGGCAATAGGTAGAATAATCCAGCGCGGCTTATTGTATTTTAAAAGATACCCATAAAAAATAAAAAATATTCCTAAGATTGATAGTGAACCTAGTAAATCAAACAGCTTGTAATTTATATTCCCAAAAATCCAAAATTGTATAATGGCAATAATGGACAAATAACCTTCTCGATGTTCATTGTTTTGACTAATGATTAAAGATAATTTGTCAAAAAAAGAATCCCCTCCTGAAAAATACCGAATAACTAATCCATTGATGGCATTCCAATCATCTGAATAGGGAGCATTAACAATAAACTTATTTTGAATTAAGAAAAAAAAGAGAATAGGAATGAAAGAAATGAAAAAATAAAAATGAGGATGCTTTCCTAGTCTCATGGGACAAATGTTATAGTTTTTGCCCCGCCTTTGCAATTCACTAAACTGACAGAAATAAAATTAAAATTACTATTCTTAAAACTTTTTTGCAAAAAATTAAATAGGTAAGAGGTAAGAGGTATTAAGTAAGAGGTATTAAGTAAGAGGTATTAGGTAATAGGTAAAAGGTAATAGGTAAAAGGTAATAGGTAAAAGGTAATAGGTAAAAGGTAATAGGTAATAAGTAAGAGGTATTAGGTAAAAGGTAATAGGTATTAGGTATTAGGTATTAGGTATTAGGTAAGAAGTAATAGGTAAAAGGTATTTGGCAATAGGTTTCATTATCTTTTAGCCAATTTTTTTAGTTCTTTCGGGCTTAAAGCGTGATTAAAAACGGCTAATCCGCCAATTTGACCTTTAAAGAAATTGCCCATCCCTCTTTTTAATAGCACCGCTCCTACCGTAAAATCCGAACCATTATTACCTATTCCATCCGGAAAATAATAGGGATTTTTGGACTGAATTAAGCCATCCGGATACCCTTCGAAGCCCTTTGTATTTAAAATAAGCTCCTTATCCCTCGACTGAAATTGCCCATTGACATAGGAACGAATGTATTGGCCATCATAAGTAAAAGCGACAAAAGTCCATTCATTCGCTTTAACTTCTTGTTTACTTGCGGAATAATCACTCGAATATGGGAAAGGAGGCGTAGGCTTACCAGTATACGATATATGGCCACAGACTTGATTTTTACCATTATAATGTGGCAATGAAACAAACAAACCATATTGGCGTTTCCCGCCATCGAGATACTCATTCCACATTCCGCCAACAAACCCTGTCGTTTCCCCCGTCCATTTAACCCAAGCAGCCACAGTGACTCCTTGGCCAGGGCCATGAATATTCAATAAACCTGTTTGATTGTTATGTAAAGACAAATAAGCTCCAGTACCAAATTTAGCTGAATATCCAGACAGTGGCCCCTCATCCAATCGCTCAATTTGCCCATCCATTTCAGATAGTTCATAGGGGCCTAACAATGACTTCCTTTTCTCCCCTTTAGTTTCTTTAAAATCCCATAAGGCAACTAAATGCTCTGTTTTTAACAGCCGATTTGTCAAAGGGCTTTTTTGTCCTATGATTATTTCGCTAATCAAAAGACCTGTAAACAAGACAAAATATTTCATATTCATTATTTGAAATTTAAAACTACAAAAATCGATCTTAAATTTATTTGATCGATATGCTAATCGATCAATTACTCGATTTTTCAAATAAAACAAAAGGCTAAAATCATTTTAGCATACCATTTAAATTTATTCATAAATGTTTAAATTTATTTTTTAATCTCATTTTAAGGATTGACTTTACATGTTAATCTTTGAAAAAATGCTAACTCATGTATAAAATCTTGCTCTTAATTGCCATTCCATTTTTAGCATTGAGTCAAAAAAAACTATTTTCTCAAAAAGGCATGCAGCCCGATTTCTATGTCCATAAAAATGGACATATCGATTTGGTTTTTGGCCTGAAAAATGTAATCTATTATGCTAAGTCAACAGACAAGGGTTTGCATTTTTCGGAACCTCAAATCGTAGATTTATTGCCCGGCCTACATCTAGGTATGTCAAGAGGCCCTAGAATAGCCGGTTCTAATAAATCAATTATCATCACTGCCATTGACAAAAAAGGAAACGTGCACGCCTATCGAAAAGGAATTAAAGACCCTTTGTGGCAACATCAAATCGTCAATGATATACCCGAAATAGCTAAAGAAGGATTTAATGCCATAGCCAGCAATTCAAATGGTCAGTTCATGGTCATCTGGTTGGATTTAAGAGGAAATAAAAAAAATAAGTTGATGTCAGCGATGTCAAAAAATGATGGGGTAAATTGGGAAGCCAATAAACTCATATACGCATCGCCAGACTCAAGCATCTGTGAATGTTGTCAACCCAATATCATTTTTAATCAAAATCGAATATCCATCATGTTTAGAAATTGGATCAATGGATCCAGGGATATGTACACGATTCATTCTTTTGATGAAGGAAAAACATTTAAATCCATTGAAAAACAAGGCGAAGGCACTTGGAAGCTGAATGCGTGTCCCATGGATGGAGGGGCTTTGGCATTTACCAAAGAGAATAAAGTAGTCTCCGTTTGGAGAAGAGAAGGAAATCTATTCGTTTCCAAAGAAGGGATTGCTCAGGAAACAAAGATTTCAGACGGGAGAAATGCTAGTATTGCCGCAGGCCAACTAGCCATGTCTATTGTTTGGCACCAACAAGGTAAAATATATGTAAAAAGTTCGCAAAATTCAGAAACCCAATTAATCGGTGAAGGAAGGTATCCCATAATAAAAACAATCAATAATAAAGAGTCGTTTACAATTTGGGAAAATCAAGGAGACATTTACGGGAAACTCTTAAATTAACCTAAGCAGTGAAAAATTTGAATGCAAATCAATGAAAAATCCAACCCAAATAGTCCTTTACATAATTGCTGCTCTTTATTTAGGTGTACATTTTATCCCTGATTTTGGTGGGGCCGATGTAATGGGTGCCCAATGGTTATACACCAGTGCCGTCGATGCCATTGTTTTAGCTTACATTTTCTTCCAAAGGACCCTATATTCAGAGGCCATAAAAGCTGTTTTTAGTCAAAAATTTTCACTCTTGTATACCTTTTATTTTGTTTGGGCCATCATTTCTATTAGCTATGCCATTAACCCAACAGAGGCCATTGTGTGCCTAGCGAGGCTTGCAAGCACCTTTTTTATCTTCACTAATTTTGCCATTCTGCTGTATAAAAAAGATATCAAATCTTATTACCTACCTATTTCAATATTGATTAGCCTAGTTTTATTTTATGATAGCATCGCCGTCATAACAAGCTTTACGAAGAATGCAAAAACGATGTTGCTCGATCAAAATATTTTAAGCCTCATGGGTAAAAATGGCAACAAAAACGTGATGGCTGCCAGTTTATTAATCAAATTCCCTTTTGCCCTTTTTGTTATTTTACGATCTAAATTCTTAGGCCGAGCGCTTGGTGTATTTGTGCTATTTTTTGGAAGTTTTGCCCTATTTATCTTGAATACAAGGTCAACTTTTGTGGGGCTGTTTTTAATCCTTGTCATTTTCGCCGCCAGCACAATTTACTTTAAAATAAAATCTGCCTGGCCAAAAATCGCTTGGCCCCTCGCCTACTTGATTGTCCCTATTAGCATTGCTTTCTTTTCGGCCAATTTAGTCCTAGATAATGCTGTTAAATCCCAAGAAGTACAAGGGGGTTACGGAACTGTCACCAAAAGAATCGATGACATTACGGCCAACACGAAAGAGGAAAGCCGCTTGAGACTTTGGAAAGCAGGATTAGACTATGTTTCGAAGCACCCCTTCATCGGAGATGGATATGGTAACTGGAAACTGGCCTCAATCCCCTACGAAAAGGAATATACCAACGACCTATTCGTCCCCTATCATGCCCACAACGACTTTATCGAGGCTGCAGCCGATTTAGGAATCATTGGCGGCTTGGCCTATTTAGGCTTATTTATCTTGGCCTTTTTATTTACGCTTAGGCTTTGGTTTAAAGAGGATGCCAAAGGATTTCGATTATTTGCGACCATATCATTCATGGCCCTAACCTGCTATTTCGTGGATGCATTTCTTAATTTTCCCACTGAACGAACCTCGATGCAAACGATGTTGACACTTACGATGGGATTGTTATTTGCGCCAACGTATTTATTACCCCATGTAGGCAAAAAAAACACCTATCATCATTCAGCACTTCTTTATTTTTTCATCGGTTTCATGTTAATTGGCGGGTCGATTTACATCAACAACCAAGTTTTTAAATCCCTGAAAGTGCAAAAGTTTGTCATGGGAGAAATAGATACAGACCCGAAAATGGCATTGGAAGAAGTTGAAAATGCCTTTCCAGCATTTCCCAATTTGTCCACCTCTACCCTACCAATCAAAGCGCTCATTGCCCGCTATGAATTTAGAGATAAGCATTACGATGTCGCTTTAAAGCTTTTGAAAGAGAGTGATCAAGATAATCCTTTTTTACATTACAATGATTTTATAAGGACGGCCATTTATGCTGATAAAAAGAATATAGACAGCGTTTCGTATTTTGCATTCAATGCTTTTTACCATTGGCCCAGATCAAGTAGTTATTATAAAAATGCGATTTTTGCGGCGGCCATAAAACGAGATACACTTGAAATAACAAAAATATTCAAACTTTATAATAAGTATCGAACAGGTGGATTAGCCTATGCTCAGTATATTCTTGGCCTTTTTGAAGTAAAAGGAGCTTCAGATAAAAGGATGTTCAATATGTTAGATTTTGCGATGCGAAAATTCCCTGAAGATTCTGTCATTATTTCGAATGCCAAAAATACACTATTGGGAAATGCAGCAGCAAGCAACATCAATAATAATGCGGCCCAAGGTGCATTAGCCTTTCAAAAGGGTCGATTTGCCGCAGCCGCTAAGTTTTACATACAAGCAAGCCAAGCAGAACCTGAAAACTATACCCATTTTGAAAATATAGGCATTTGCTATTACTCCAATAAGAACTATGGAAAATGTATCCAATATTTCGATAAGGCTAATTCGTTTACTCAAAATACGGCAGGTAAATCCTACTTTTTCAAAGCGATGGCTGCCATTGCCTTAGGAAAAAAAGATCAGGCATGTAGCGCACTCAATGAAGCTAAAAAAAGGGCATATCCGGATGTCGACACATTCATCAAGTCAAATTGTCCATAATTATTATCCAATAGTAAAGCAATCAACTACAATTAAAAAGCCCATTCTTATCAAGAATGAGCTTTCCAAAATATGTTGTGTTCTAAAATCTTAAAGAAATGGTTGATCTCTTTTAAGTGCAACAAAAATATAATCCAAGAAGAAAAAGTCAAATTATTTTCAATTTAATGAGTTTAACTTTTAATAAAACCATACGAATCAATTTTCCATTGGACTATATTTTATTGGAAACCTATTATTTAAAATGAAATTATTGCTAAATTCGAATGAGATCCATTGAAATTCCTGGATGTGCTATTTTTAATTGACCTATTTAAAAACATGAAAAAAATCTTATCGTATTGCCTTGTAATTTTGGCCTCATTAACCCAGATATCGCTCGCTCAAAACAATAAAACTAAATACAGTCCCTTAAAAATTACTAGCTTATTCATCACGCAAGATGCGAAAACAAGTAGTATTTCTATTTTTCGTAAGAATGGAAAATCACCCATCCTCACTCAAGTAGCCAAAGATAATTTCCGTCCATTCCTCCATCCCATCGTGGCCCCAGACGGCAATGGTGTATTAACAGAATATAGTCCAGGACATCACAAGCACCAAACCGGCATCTATTGGGGCTATACTCGGGTGAATGGCCGTGATTATTTCCACCATCCGGATGGTGATTATTGGCGTAAATCCAAAGCCAGTGTCATTAAAAACAGTGGCAATGAAGTGAAATGGGAAACCGTTTACGATTTGTTAGACGAAAAAGGAAATGCCGTATTGACCGAAACGCAAACTTGGTCCATGCGAGAGGAAAATGGAAAATATTTGCTCAAATTAATTTGGACCGGTGAGGCAAAAACAGATGTGACCATCGGCATGTATGATTACGGTGGATTATTTGTTCGTATGCCGTGGAAAGAAGGTATTGACGGCGAAGTGAACAATGGAGCTAGGCAAAAAAATGAAAAAGCAGAGGGCCAACGATCCAATTGGGTCGATGTCGGAATCAAAATCGAAGGCCGACAAGACCGAGCCCACATAGCCGTTTTTGATCATCCAGAAAACAATGGATTTCCTCAGCATTGGCGGGTCGATAACCAATTGGGCATCGGGGTGGCCCGAGCCAGAAAAGGAAATTGGGAAATCAAAAAAGGGAAGATAGAAACGATCAAGCATGAAATTCTGGTCTATACCGGAAATCTTACCGACTCAGAAATCAACAAATTATGGGCTAGCTACAGTGGACAAGACATGTCATTTAACGTGGGGGGCGGTTCCACGGCTTTGTGGGGTGTGGCCCAACAAGAAGGTCGGGATGCTAAGTTTTTAAACCCGGCCGAAGCTACGGCTGCCATGACGTTAAAACCCGGTTTTAAAGTAAACCCATGGGCCGCTGAACCTATGATTACACAACCCATGGCATTTTGTTGGGATGACAAAGGCCGACTTTGGATCGCGGAAAATCGGGATTATGAATCCCGTGGATATGGTTTTTCTAAAGCAGGCAATAGCCGAATATTAATCATCGAAGATACCAATCATGACGGTATCGCAGATTCAAAAAAAGTGTTTCTGGAAGGTATTGCTTTTCCCTCCGCCATTGCTGTGGGTTTTGATGGCCTTTATTTAGGTGCGCCACCCAATTTACTTTTTGTACCGGACAAAAACCATGATGACGTGGCGGACATGGCCGATATCGAAGTGAAACTGACGGGTTGGGGAATTCGTGATCGGCATGAAACATTAAATAGTTTTCACTGGGGACCCGATGGCTGGCTTTATGGTTTGCAAGGATTTGCGACGCCTTCTAAAGTCCGAAAACCGGTAGGAAAAGGGAAAATCTATAAACAAAATGACCCATTTCCAGAAGACATTTTAACGGGTGAAGGCGTGGATATCAATGGCGGTGTGTGGAGATATCACCCCACGAAAGATATTTTTGAGGTGGTTGCCCATGGGTTTAGTAATCCTTGGGGAGTCGATTTTGATGCCAAAGGCCAGATTTTTATTTCAGCCTGTGTCATTCCTCACATGTGGCATGTGATTCCAGGGGGCGTATATCATCGCCAAGGCGGCCAGCATTTCAATCCTTATTTGTACAGCGACATTCGAACCATTGCGGATCACACGCATCGCTCTGCCCACGGAGGTGCTCGGGTTTATCAATCCGACGCTTTTCCTGCGGACCAAAAAGGAAGGATCTTTATGGCCAACATCCATGAGCATGCTATTCTGTCTGACGTTTTAGCTAAATCCGGTTCAGGCTTCGTGGCCAAACATGGAGAAGAATTATTGCTGGCCAACAATGCCCAATGGGTCGGTTTTAGTATGGAAGTAGGTCCTGACGGTGGTCTCTATGTGTTGGATTGGCATGACGCAGACATCTGTGGAAAAGAAGTTTTAAACAGCGAGACTGGCCGGATTTACCGAGTGATGCCCACGGATAATTTGGCCGAAAATTGGGCCGGCAGATTTGAAGATTTAAACACTTTTTCTGATTTAAAATTAGTTTCCTTTCAGACCAATAGTAGTGATTGGCACGCGCGAAGAGCCCGAGTCATTTTGCAAAATAGAGCGGGGAAAGGGAAGATAGGCCAACAAGCCATCGACGAGTTGCAAAACATTTTAAAAAATAATTCAAATACCGATTATCGATTAAGGGCATTGTGGTCACTTCATGTGACACATAATTTTGCTGCAGGCCAATTAGAAAGCCTACTCTTAGACACTGATGAGTACATTCGATCGTGGGCCATTCAACTTTTGTGTGAAGATAAAAACCCTTCAGAAAAGGCAATGGCTGAGTTTATTAAAATGGCCAAAGAGGATAAATCACCTGTGGTCCGATTGTATTTAGCCTCAGCCATGCAACGCATGAATGAACAATCAGCTTGGAAAATCGCGTCTGAGTTGGCCCAACACAAGGAAGATTCAGAAGACCAAAACTTACCTAAAATGATTTGGTTTGGACTTGAACCATTGGTTAAGGCTAACCCAAAAGCGGGTTTGGAGCTATTGAAAAATACCAAGATCAATATGATTTCAAATTACA
>Ga0214921_10012357_pt1 | contig 10216 bp, 8 predicted proteins | sample LL1505_MetaG_FD_177992 | JGI IMG/M metagenome (GOLD analysis project Ga0214921, IMG submission 177992) | Freshwater microbial communities from Lake Lanier, Atlanta, Georgia, United States - LL-1505 | ecosystem: Environmental > Aquatic > Freshwater > Lake | place: USA: Georgia | collected 2015-05-28
TGTCCAAAGTGGTGACAGATACCTTTGTGAAGTTGTACGAGCAAGGCCTCATTTACCGTGGCAAGCGCTTGGTCAGCTGGGACCCTGTGTTGCAAAGCGCCGTGTCCGATTTGGAAGTGGAAAACACCGAAGCCGATGGCAAGATGCACTACATCTTGTACCCGTTTGCAGATGGCCCGCAACTGATTGATGGCGAACTGCAAAAGGGCATGACCATTGCCACCACCCGCCCTGAAACCATGATGGCCGACGGCGCTTTGGCCGTTCACCCTGAAGACGAACGCTACAAGCATTTGGTGGGCAAAAAAGTTGACCTGCCTTTGTGCGATCGCCAAATCCCCATCATTGCCGACGACTTTGTCGACCGTGAATTTGGCTCGGGTTGCGTCAAGATCACAGGCGCGCACGATGCCAATGACTACGCATGCTCCATGCGGCACAACTTGCCACTCATCACCATTTTCACCCTCACTGCCGCCGTGAATGAGAATGGGCCCGAGGCTTATCAAGGCATGGATCGCTTCGTGGCCCGCAAAGCAGTCATCAAAGACTTGGAAGCGCAAGGTCTGTTAATTGAAATCAAGCCCCACAAACTGATGCTGCCCATTTGCGCACGCACTGGCCAAGTGGTGGAGCCCATGCTCACAGACCAATGGTTTGTAGCCGTCAACAAAGTCAGCCCACAAGACTCCACTGGCAAAAGCATTGCGCAGAAAGCGATTGATGCGGTGCACTCCGGCCAAGTGAGTTTTGTACCTGAAAACTGGGTCAATACTTATGACCAGTGGATGAACAACATTCAAGACTGGTGCATTTCTCGTCAACTGTGGTGGGGTCATCAAATTCCCGCATGGTACGACGAAGAAGGCAAAGTGTATGTGGCCAAGTCGGAAGCTGAAGCGCAAGCACAAGCTGGGGCAGACAAGAAGCTCAAACGTGATGAAGACGTTTTAGACACTTGGTACTCGTCAGCATTGGTGCCCTTCTCCACCATGGGTTGGCCAGAAGCTGTCGCAACATCCGGCACCCACAAAACCCAAGACTACGACTTGTACTTGCCCTCCTCTGTACTGGTCACCGGTTACGACATCATCTTCTTCTGGGTGGCCCGAATGATCATGATGACCACGCACTTTACGGGTCGTGTGCCGTTCAAACATGTTTACATCCACGGATTGGTGCGCGATGCCCAAGGCAAGAAGATGAGCAAGTCGGAAGGCAATGTGCTGGACCCCGTCGACTTGATCGATGGCATCGCCTTAGAGCCCTTACTGGAAAAACGTTCACAAGGTTTGCGCAAGCCCGAGACGGCACCGCAAGTTCGCAAGAACACTCAGAAAGAATTTCCAGACGGCATTCCAGCGTATGGCGCAGACGCACTTCGCTTTACCTTTGCAGCCCTCGCCTCCTTGGGACGCAGCATCAACTTTGACAGCAAGCGCTGCGAAGGCTATCGCAACTTCTGCAACAAGCTGTGGAACGCCACACGCTTTGTTCTGATGAACTGCGAAGGCCAAGATTGCGGTCTCAAAGAACACACCAAAGCTGAATGTGCAGTGGGCGGCCCCGCACATGGCTACATGAGCTTCAGCCAAGCCGATCGCTGGATCTCTTCCAAAATTCAACGCGTGGAAGCTGACGTGGCCAAAGGCTTTGCCGAGTACCGGTTAGACAACGTGGCCAATGTGATTTACGATTTCGTGTGGAACGAGTTCTGCGATTGGTATTTGGAAATCGCCAAGGTTCAAATCAACACGGGCGATGCATCACAGCAGCGCGCCACACGCCGCACCTTGATTCGCACCCTAGAAACCATTCTGCGTTTGGTTCACCCTATCACGCCCTTCATCTCTGAAGAGTTGTGGCAAAAAGTAGCGCCTGTGGCGGGTCGTGCCGGGCCGTCCGTCAGCATTGCGGCCTACCCTGTGTCACAGCCCGAGCGAATTGACGAACCCGCCGAAGCCCATGTGGCCAAGCTCAAAACTTTGGTCGATGCTTGCCGCAATTTGCGCGGTGAGATGAGCGTCTCGCCTGCCACCAAATTGCCTTTGTATGTTTTGGGTGATGCTGAATTGATGAAGGCAGCAGGCCCTGTGTTGCAAGCTCTGGCCAAGTTGAGCGAGGTCAAAATATTTGACAACGAAGCCGAGTGGACCAAGGCGTCTGCAGCAGCGCCTGTGGCCATGGTGGGCGAAGCACGCCTTTGCTTGTTCATGGAAGTGGATGTGGCCGCTGAAAAAGTTCGCCTCAGCAAAGAGGTGGCCCGCCTTGAGGGCGAGATTGGCAAAGCCAAGGGCAAGCTCAGCAATGAAGCCTTTGTCGCCAAGGCGCCGCCAGCCGTGATTGAGCAAGAGCGCAAGCGTGTGGCAGATTTTGAAGCGACCTTGAGCAAAATGAAAACTCAACTTTTGCAACTTGAAGCAACACCCTCAAAAACTTGAAATACAGGCGTCACTTCATTGTGGTAATTTAATAAAATTGAGCGGAACTTAAAAAGAAACTTCAAATGAGCGCACAACCCAGCATTAGAAAAGCAGTGTTCCCTGTGGCCGGACTAGGAACCCGCTTCTTGCCAGCCACCAAAGCTGCACCCAAAGAGATGCTACCTGTCGTAGACAAGCCACTCATTCAGTATGCCGTTGAGGAGGCTTATTCTGCAGGCATTCGTCACATGATCTTTGTGACAGGCCGCAGCAAACGTGCCATTGAAGACCATTTTGACACCGCCTACGAACTAGAAACAGAACTCGAAAGCGCTCACAAAGAAGAGTTACTCAAATTAGTTCGGTCAGTTCAGCCAGATGACATGGTTTGCGCTTATGTCAGGCAACCTCGATCTCTTGGGCTGGGACATGCCGTGCTGTGTGCCGAAGCCATGGTAGGTCGTGAGACTTTTGCGGTTCTGCTGGCCGATGACCTTATGGTCGGCCTCAAGGGCGGTCCTTCCGTTATGGCCCAAATGGTCAAGGCTTACGAACAGCAAGGTCGCTCCATCTTGGCTGTACAAGAAGTGCCGCTAGAGCAGGTGAAACGATACGGTATTGTGGCAGGCGAATCAGCAGGCAAACAATTGATTCGGGTGGAACAAATTGTTGAAAAACCTTCTCCTGAACTAGCACCTTCCACAATGGGTGTGGCTGGTCGCTACATCCTCACGCCCGGTATTTTTGATGAAATCAGAAACCAACCCACGGGTGTAGGCGGCGAAATTCAATTGACAGATGCCATTGCGCGATTGAAATCACGCGAAGCCGTTTACGCATTCCAATACGAAGGCAAACGCTACGACTGCGGCAGCAAAGAAGGCTTTTTAGAAGCCACTGTAGAACTGGCTTTAGAGCATCCGCAAGTGGGTGAGTCGTTTAGAAAATACCTTCAAACTCTGAAGCTTTAAACACAGCGCCTTGCCACTCAAAAAAGCTTCACCTTGTGAAGCTTTTTTTATCGACGTTTCATCCAAATCAAGAATCTCTCACCCTCTGTTTCTTGGGCCAGTAGTTCATTGCCGGTTTGTCTGGCGAAGGCTTCAAAATCGCGAAGTGCGCCAGGATCGGTGGACATGACTTTCAAGACTTGTCCAGGATTCATGTTGGCCAAGGACTTCTTGGCCTTCAAAATGGGCAAAGGGCAATTGAGTCCACACGTGTCTAGCTCAGTGTCAAATTCGAGGCTCATGTTGTCTCCAAATATCAATACAGGCTGTCTTAATCTGCTATTCGACCTTGTGCATCACGTTCTTCCCAGGTCATGAATTTGGGTTCGATGCCTATCGTGCGCAACCAATCGCCAAGCGCGTAGCCCGTGCCTGCAGGCCAGCAAACCAGCTCATCAAAATTGAACATTTTGTATTCTGCTAATTCAGGCGATAACTTCACCGTGCCAGAAGCCTCAGCATGGTAAGCAATGATCACTTGGTTCATGCGCAGAAACTCATACACGCCAATAAGTTTCAATGCACTGACCTGCAAATTGGTTTCTTCTGCAATTTCTCGGGTGATGCCTTCTTCTGGCGATTCGCCCGCTTCCATGAAACCTGTGATCAAAGCAAATTTTCGACCAGTCCAAGCCGCATTGCGTGCCAACAAGATCTGGTTGCCGACTTGCACAATGCCCGCCAAGACGGGGGTTGGATTGTTCCAATGCGTGAAGTCGCATTGGGTGCAGCGCAGGCGGAGTTTTTCACCGCCATCTTCCATCTGCGGCAACCAAGCCAAGGGGGATCCACAGCTGGGACAAAAGCGAAATTCGGTCATGCTGGGAAAACTCCTGTAGAAAGATAGCGATCACCACGATCGCAGACTATGAAGACGATGGTGGCATTGACCTCTCGCGCTGCAATTTGTTGAGCAACCCAACAAGCACCTGCGGCTGAAATACCTGCAAACAAACCTTCTTCACGCGCCATTTGACGACAGGTGTCCTCTGCATCGTCCTGGCTGACATAAATCAGTTCGTCTACATTCGCAGGGTTGTAAATTTTGGGCAAGTATTCTTCTGGCCATTTTCGAATGCCAGGAATGCGAGACCCTTCGCTGGGCTGTGCACCCACAATTTGAACAGCAGGATTCTTTTCTTTTAAAAATTGCGACACACCTGTGATGGTGCCTGTGGTGCCCATGGCACTCACAAAATGGGTCACGCGACCCTGAGTTTGAGCCCAAATTTCTGGCCCTGTGGTCTCGTAATGAATGCGCGGGTTGTCAGGGTTTGAGAACTGATCAAGGATGCGACCTTTGCCTTGCAGTGCCATGTTGTCGGCAAGATCACGTGCATATTCCATGCCGCCGCTTTTGGGCGTCAGAATGAGTTCTGCGCCAAACGCCTTCATCGTTTGAGCACGCTCTATCGACAAGTCCTCAGGCATGATCAAAATCATTCGGTAGCCCTTGATGGCTGCGCCCATGGCCAGGGCGATGCCAGTGTTGCCGGAAGTGGCCTCGATGAGGGTGTCACCAGGCTTGATTTCGCCACGCTCTTCGGCCCGTTTAATCATTGACAGTGCCGGTCTGTCTTTGACTGAACCTGCGGGATTGTTACCTTCTAACTTACCCAAAATGACATTGCCTCTGGGGCCAGCCTGATCGGCTGCAATTCGTTGCAACCTGATTAAGGGTGTATTGCCAATAGCATCTTCAAGCGTGATGTAGTTCATTTTTTAACAGACAAAGCTTGGTCTGAAAGCCAGACCAACATTGCAAGTTTACTGTGCTCCGAAAATACGACTGATACAGCTGCGATTGTTTGACCGATCCTGAAGGTCAATCATTCAGATTTTTACGAAATAACTTTCAAATAAATTCAGAATAAAACTGAATATTAACCATTAAACTTAATCTCATCCATTTAGCCGCAAGGCATTTCCATTCACTGACAAGGTAAATATGCAAACCATTGCACCGTTGTGGCTCTGGGCCACATTTGGCCTCATCGTCGTCGTTTCACTCTTTATTGACTTTGTCGTCCTTCGCAAGCAAGGCTCTCAAGACATTGGTGTGAAGGAGGCTTTGAATTGGTCACTGGTTTGGATTGCCCTGAGCTTTTTATTCAACGGCCTGTTCTGGTGGGCGGTCAAGGACACTTCTGGCTCAACCGAATTGGCCAACACCAAGTCGCTTGAATTCTTAACGGGCTACTTGATCGAAAAGTCACTCGCCGTTGACAATATTTTTGTCTTCTTGCTGATCTTCACCTACTTTGCTGTGCCCTCACATTTTCAAAAGAGGGTTCTCATGATTGGCATCATTGGCGCCATTGTCCTGCGTACTGTCATGATCTTGGTAGGCGGCTGGTTGATGGCTGAATTCCATTGGATTCTTTATGTATTCGGCGCTTTCCTTGTGCTGACTGGCCTCAAGATGTGGTGGGCTGCGGGCAAAGAACCCAATCTGGATGACAACCCAGCCTTGAAACTTCTTCGCAAACTGATTCCAGTCAGCAAAGATTACGATGGTGAGAGTTTTTGGACTTTGGAAAACGGCAAAAAAGTTGCAACGCCTCTGTTCATGGTGATTTGCTTGATTGCGCTCACCGATGTCATTTTTGCAGTTGACTCCATTCCTGCTATTTTTGCAATCACCAACGACCCGTTCATCGTTCTCACCAGCAATGTGTTTGCCATCTTGGGTTTGCGAGCTATGTACTTTTTGTTGGCATCGGTTGCCAACAAGTTTCATCTTTTGAATTATGGGCTTGCTGTCATTTTGATCTTCATTGGCACCAAAATGTGTTTGATTGATGTTTACAAAATACCCGTTCTTTTCTCATTGGGCGTGGTCATCGGTATCTTGGTCATCACCATGTTGTTGAGTGTTCGAACTGCAAAACCGGACGCCCATTGATTGACAGCGTCTTCTGGTCCAACGCCCTGAGTTCACAACTTCTGCAGAAGCAGTTGTTGAACCAGGGGATGATGCACTTTTCGCTCGGTTCCAATGGCAAAGAAGTGCTCCTTCACGCCCTCGCAAGCGCCTAATTGCTGCACCGCGTAATGAGCGATCAAATCCGCATGCACCCATTCGGCAGCGGGAAAAATACCCATGCCCTTGGCGCCAAAGGTTTTCAAAAGGGCGCTGTCCTCAAATTCACCCACAATGTGAGGCTTGATGGCACGTTGCTCAAACCAGTGGTCTAAGCGATCTCTCACTGCGGTATGAGCCGTGGGCAAAAGCATTGGCACAGACCCTAGGCTTTGCGGAAAGTTTTTCTGAGTGGCTTTCATCCATTGCGAAGTTCCGTACCAAGCGATATCGGTCGCACCCAAGGCATGGCTGTAAAGTTTGATATTGGGATTGACCGGCGCCGGGCGATCTGACAGAACCACATCGAGGCGGTGCAATGCCAAGTCACCCAATAAGTCGTCTAACTGCCTTTCATAGCAGGTCAGTTTTAAGTTTTTGACTGCCATGACAGGCATTAAAAGTCGATGCGCCACCATCTTTGGCAGGCTGTCACAAATACCCACAGTCAAGCGCACCATGGGTGCACTGACAGCATCTCTCACGCGGGAAGGCAAAGCCTCCCCCAATTGAAAAATTTGGTCGGCCTGTTTCATGGCCACCACGCCCGCTTCCGTCAAAATCAAGCCTCTCCCAGCTGGCTTTAAAAGTGCACAGCCCAAAGATTTTTCCAACTCCCTGACTTGCGCACTCACCGTCTGAACTGCCATGTCCAATTTTTCTGCAGCTCTGGTGATGCCTCCCTCTTTGGCGACAACCCAAAAATAATAGAGATGCTTGTAATTGAAATGAGCGCTCATTGTCAGGTTTATTGAGACTGTATGAGCGCAATTATCTGCTTTTAAATAAACCTAAAATGCCTTATGTTAAGAAAGTTTTTTGATGCGCGAGCTTTCTCAGAAACAATTTATACAAACATCCGGTATGTCATTCCATAGGACGCCTTGAGGTTAGCGTGCTAAACAATTTTTTCGACCCCGCCATCCTCTTTTTCATTTTTGGAATTGGTGCCGGCCTTCTCAAATCAAACTTAGAAATTCCGCCCCCAATTTCAAAGTTTTTGTCCCTTTATTTGCTCATGGCGCTGGGCTTGAAAGGCGGCTTTGCACTTTCGCAATCAGGTCTGAACATCGATGTGGCAAAGGGACTGGGCGCCGCTATTTTCTTGGCCATTTTGATTCCAAGTATGGGGTACCAGTTTCTCAAACGGATCACTGGCCCGTTTGACGCGGCAGCCATTGCGGCAACCTATGGCTCGGTCAGTGCCGTCACATTCATGACGGCCGTGCAGTTTCTAGATGGCAACAAAATTGCCTACTCAGGACACATGTCAGCGGCTATGGCAGTCATGGAGTCACCCGCAATTTTATTAGCGGTCTTTTGGGTGAATGGCATTAGAAGAAACTTGAGTGGCACCGCTCACAGCCACACGCTTCAAAAAACTCTTCATGAGTCACTGACGGATGGCGCTCAGTTGCTCTTATTAGGCGCCATGTTTGTTGGGATTTTGTCTGGCGAGCAAGGCAAGACCATGATGGCCCCCTTTTCTGTTGACTTGTTCAAAGGCATGCTGGCCTTTTTTCTTTTAGACATGGGCTTAACCGCTTCGAAAAATTTTCATTATCTGAAGAATAAGTCCTTCTTGCTCATTGCCTATGCCGTGTTAGGTCCCCTCATTCACTGCTTGCTGGCGCTGGGCTTAGCATATGCTTTGAATTTATCTTTGGGTGACAGCATCTTGCTGATGGTTCTAGCAGCAAGCGCATCCTACATTGCGGTGCCGGCCGCGCTCAAGTTGGCCATTCCAGAAGCATCCCCCTCTTTGTACTTGGGTCTTTCGCTTGGCCTTACATTTCCATTGAATATTATTTTGGGAATTCCGTTTTACAGTTACCTCGCCAAAATGGCCATCCAATCGCCCATTTAATGATCAATGAAATTGCTTTTTTAACTTGCCATCAAAAAGAAACCGTTGTCGCCCCCATCTTGAACAAACAAGGGTTTGTTCTTCGACTTGAGAAAAGCTTTGACACCGACTCTTTAGGGACCTTCACCGGTGAAACGCCCCGAACCCTGACACAAGTTCAAGCTGCTTTAAAGAAGGCTCAACTCGGTGCAGAGCTTTCAAAGTGCAGGTATGGTCTTGGCAGCGAGGGCTCATTTGGCCCTCACCCTCAGGTTTTTTTAATGCCTTGGAACTTAGAGGTCCTGGCACTTTGGGATCGCATGAATGAGCACGCCATTTATGCCATTTTCGGCACTGCTGAAACCAATTACGGCTCTGAAAAGGTGAACTCTCTGGAAAGCGCCATGTCCTTTGCTGCAAAGTCTGACTTTCCAAATCATGGCCTCATTCTTGGCACACCTCAAGACAGCTATTTCGCCAAGGGCATCGTCAACACCACTGAATTTCAAGATCGCGTCATAGCTGCACTCAAAATTTCGCCTTCCGTTTGGCTCGAAACGGACATGAGAGCGCACCTGAACCCTAGCAGAATGCGGACCATTCAACATACTGCCGAAAAACTTTCAGCTTTGCTGATGTCCTATTGTCCGCAATGCAAGCTACCGGGCTACGGCCTCACTGAGATGGTCAGGGGAGCACCTTGTGAAATTTGTGCAACGCCCACTCGAATTCCACGAGCAGAAAAATGGAGCTGCCTTAAATGCGACTTTACAGAGCTGCATCCATTGAATGAGGTGGCTCCTGCAAAGAATTGTGACGCTTGCAATCCCTAAAAAGATTCAAAGCCTGAAGAAAATTATTTTTCATCAATATCTTCGCCATGGTCATCATCACGCAGTAACTCATAGCGTTGATTGCGCTGCGCTTGAACCATGCGAATCACACGCTTCATAGGGACTCCCACCAAGGCCAATGCATGTGTCGCCAACATCAATGAGCCTTCAATGGTTTCAGGTACCACCTCTGATGCACCTGCAGCCTGAAACTTGGCCAATTCTTGATCATCTTTGGTTCTGACCACCACAGGAACATGTGGCGCATGCTCTTTGGCTAAAGCCAAAACCCTGAAGGCAGAAGCACTGTCTAAATACGTCACCACCACGGCACTGGCTCTGTCCAATCCGACAGACATCAGGAACTGCAATTTAGCAGCATCACCATAGGCAACTTGATCACCTTGGGCCAATGTGCGATTGACACGGTCTGGGTCTAAATCCAATGCGATGTAGGGGATATTCTGTGTTTTCAAAAGCTTGGCCAAGTTTTGACCGCAACGCCCATAGCCACAAATGATGATGTGTTTTTTGATGTTCATGCTCATTTGAGCCATCTGCGTCATTTCAAGTGACTGTTGCAACCAGTCGCTGGATGACCACTTCATGACCCAATGGTTGGCACGCATGACAATGAATGGCGTGACCATCATGGACAACACCATGCTTGCAAGGACTGGGTTGAGCCAATCTGCAGGAATCAACTGGTGTTGGTTGCCAAGGGTTAACAAAACAAAACCAAACTCACCTGCTTGAGCTAAGTAAAGGCCCGTGCGAAGTGAAACGCCTTCGCTTGCACCTCCCAGCCTGGTGAGGGCAGAGATCAAGACAAACTTCAAAAGAACAGGCACAGTGACCAAAAACAAAACAAACTGCCAGCGATCCCAAATGATTCGCCAGTCGAGCATCATGCCAATCGTGATGAAGAAAAGGCCTAACAAAATATCGTGAAATGGTTTGATGTCCAATTCAACCCGATGTTTGAATTCAGTCTCAGAAATCAACATACCCGCCACGAATGC
>Ga0214921_10012359_pt1 | contig 10216 bp, 10 predicted proteins | sample LL1505_MetaG_FD_177992 | JGI IMG/M metagenome (GOLD analysis project Ga0214921, IMG submission 177992) | Freshwater microbial communities from Lake Lanier, Atlanta, Georgia, United States - LL-1505 | ecosystem: Environmental > Aquatic > Freshwater > Lake | place: USA: Georgia | collected...
CTGGTCACCATGCCGATTTGGTGATTGCCTCTATCCATGGTCGCCAACCCGCGGATAACAAGCTATTCCTTTACTTGGGTGGCCTGATCGGCGGCGGTTGGGGGGCCAAATTCAACGAAGATGGCATGAGCGCCACCATTGCCATCAACGATGGCGACACCCACAATGGACCATCCGAGCAAGTAGAAGCCAAATACCCCTTGCTGGTGGAGAAATACCAACTCCGGCCTGACTCAGGTGGCGCCGGGACTTTCCGTGGCGGCTTGGGCACCGAGCAGACCATCCGTGTCATGTCGGACATCATGTTCAACACGCAAATTGAACGGGTGGAGTGCCGCCCCTGGGGCTTGTTTGGAGGCCTGTCTGCCTTTGGCAACGAGGTCTGCATTCAACGCAAGGGCGAAGAAGAGGTGGTGTACAAAACCGGTAAGGTGTTTTCGCAGACCCTTCGCAGTGGAGATGCTTGGACCTTGCGTTCGGGCGGCGGCGGCGGCTACGGGACTCCCACCGAGCGCAACACCAGCAGCGTGGAAGACGATGTGCGCAATGGCTATGTGAGCGGCGAGATGGCGCACAAGCTGTACGGCGTGGTGCTCGATGCCAAAACAGGGCGCGCCCAAGGCGCTGCCACTGCCGAATTGCGCGACTACATGCGGGCCAACCATTTGCCTGTGGATCAGCCCTACACCAGCCAAGCCACAGACCCCGGCGGTACCGACCCCCAACTGTCGCGCCGCGTGCGCCAAAGTACACCGCATCAGGCTTTGTTTTCTTTCGAGGCGCGCGAGTTCCAAGCCGAAGTCCGGGCTGCCGGTTTGCTGGTCGACCGCTGCTGCAGCTGATGGACAAGCCACGCGTTCAACGACTGCGCACACGGCATTTGCAGCCGTTTTCCACCGATGCCGATGGGGGTAAATTGCCCGGCGGCGTTTTGTCATTGCGCCGTGGTTTGCGCCTGCTGGAGTTGCTGGGTGAAGGCGAGGGCGGCTGGAGTTTGGCAGATTTGGCCCGCCAACTCGAGGTGAACAAAGCCATTGCTTTGCGTTTGCTTGATGAGTTGCGGCATGCCGCTTATGTGTACCGGGATGACACGTCTGAAACTTACCACCTGACGTATAAATTGAGCAACCTGGGCTTGCGCAAGCTGTCGCAAACCCGGGTGCTGGACCAAACCAATGGTGTCTTGCGCGAGTTGGCCAATGAAACCGGCGAGTTGGTGCGCTTGGCCGTGGTTGAACCCGAACAGCGTTTGACATGGGTTTTGGCCTTCACTGGCGCGCGCCGTAGCTTGCACATCGACCCCAACTACCGACTCAGTATTGGTTACAACACTCATGCGGCTGGAAAAGCGTGGTTGGCGCAATTGCCGATCGATCAGGTTTGGCCGATTTTGTTGCGCGAGGGGCTGGAGCCTTTGACCCCTCACACCAAGACCGATCGAATGGCCATTGAGGCCGATTTGAAGCAATGCCAAGTGCGAGGTTTTGCCACCAGCGATGAAGAAAATGAGTTGGGGGTGCGTGCCATAGCCGCACCCATCACCATTTTGAAGCTCACCGGTGAGCGCCATTGCGTGGGGGTGGTCAGCGTGGCTGCACCCACCTCGCGCATGTCCCAACCAGAACTAGAAGCCCATGCCCCGTTGCTCATGGCCACAGTAGCGCGTTTGGGTGAGATTTGGCCCATGGATGCCAAGTCCCAATCAATGCCACCGATGTACAAAACTGCCCATTGACAGAATTTCCCCCGCAAGTCCAGAACCTTCAACCCAGGAGACAGCCATGAAAAAAACCTTCTTTCACCCACTGGCCGCGGCCATTGCCCTCAGCGCTGCGGCGTTGTGCACGGGTGGTGCGCAAGCGCAATCAGGCAACCCGATCAAAATCGGTTTTGTCACTGAGCTGACCGGACCTTGGACCTTTTTCGGTACCAGCTGCGTGGCCGGCTTGAAAATGGCGACTGATGAAATCAACAAAGCTGGCGGTGTGCTCAAGCGTCCTTTAGAGTTCATCGTCACCGATAACCAAACCAACTCTTCACAAGCCCTGGCGGCATCGCGCAATTTGGATGTGAACGATAAAGTGCTGGCTTTGAGCGGACCCACCAGTTCGGATGTGGCCTTGGCCATGTATGGTTATGCCGAGCAGCAAAAATTGCCATTCTTGGTTCCGGTGGCCGCATTCCCTCAATTGACCAAGCCGGGCACCAAGTACACATTCCGCATTGAGCCAGACGCGGCCGGTTGGGGTTATGCGATGGCCAAATACATCGAACAGGTCAAGCCTGGCGCCAAAGTGGCCTTGATGCACTCGGATGCGGCTCTGATGCGCGCCATCATGGCGGGTTTCAGATACCAAGCACCACGCTCCAAACTGAGCATCGTCTCGGATATTTTGTTTCCACAAGGCTCAAGCGATGCGACGGTGCAAGCCGCTCAAGTGCGTGCATCCAATCCTGACTACGTCATCGTCAGTGGTGCCGGCGCCTTTGACAACGTATTGACCAATCAATTATTGGATTTGGGCATCAAGCCGCAGCAAATCATCCACCCCTATGGGATCACGACACAGGTGTTTGGCTGGGGCTCTAGAAGTGTGGGCTCCATTTATGGCACCTTTTTCGACCATGGCATTGATGCCCTGACCAAAGAGGGCAAAGACTTCATCAGCCGTTTTGATGCCGCCAACGGTCGCCCGCCTTCATATGTTGAAAACTACTGCTATGTCACCCCTTATATTTTCAAAGAAGCCATTGAAAAAGCGGGTACCGCTGATGACCGCGAAAAGTTGCGCAATGCCTTGTCGGCTTTGAAGACCAAGGAACACACCACTGGCGTGCCCATCGAGTTTGATAAAAATGGTGCGCGCAAAGAGTACATGTATTTCATGGAAATCCAATCGGTCAATGGCAAGCGCACTTATCAATCGAAACAGCGCTATTACATCGAATGGGATCCCGAGGTGATTCCCGTTTATGACCTGGTGAAGTAACAACTCTGATGGGCAGTCCCTCGCTGGAAAGCGTGTGACTGCCCAGACGGTGATGGACCACAAGGAATTTTGATGACCGATGCGCAATTGCTGATACTGCTCTCGACACTGTCGACAGGGTTGATCCTGGGGGCTATTTTTTCATTGGTTGCAGCTGGCGTGACCATTGTTTATGGGTGTGTGTGGCTTCCCAACGCCAGCAACGGTCAATTCTTCTTGCTCGCGTCTTTGGTGGCGTGGACCTTTACCGCTTCTTTGGGGTGGAGCAGTTGGCTGGCGGCCATTGCCGTGATTGTTTTGGGTATTGGCTTATCGTATTTGTTGGAGTGGATTTTGATCCGCCGCTTATATGACACGCCGAACCGAAATGTGGCTTATTTTGTGGTGACTCTGGGCATGACTCAGATCATGACGGGCATCTTTTCATTGACCTATGCCAAATGGAGCGATCAATTCAGCCTGCCCCCTGTGGTTGACGGAATATCCATGTTGGGGCCTTTCCCTTTGTCCAACAACCGTTTGCTGGTGATGGTTGTCAGCTTATTTGTTTTGGTGGCTTTGTTTGCCTTGCTGCGCTACCACCCTTATGGCCGTGCATTGCGGGCGGTGTTTCAAAATCGCGAAGCGGCAGCGCTCAGAGGTGTCGACGTCCGCTCCATTTACCGCCTGTCGTTTGTCTTGGGCTCCACCATTATTTTCTTGGGCGGCATCTTGTTCGCCTTGGCATACAGCTTTGATTTGACCGTGGCTTGGACCATGTCCATCACGGCTTTCGCCATCATGATCATCGGTGGCCCTGGCTCTGTCATCGGGGCCTTGGTGGTCGGAATGACGTTTGGATTTACCCAAGCCATTGTGAGTATTTTTGCCAGTCCCACCGCAGCGACCTTTTCATATTTGGGCGCGATGTTGGTGATTCTCTTGTTCCGTCCCAGTGGGTTGTTCAAACGATGAAGTTGCATTCCAAAACCATCTTTGGGTTATTTGTACTCATGGCGTTGATGCTTCCATTGGCAGCATCGGGTAATAAATTTTTTGCCTTTGTGCTGGGCATGACCTTCATCAGTTTGTTGTGGGCCACTGGCATGAATTTGATGTACGGCTATGTGGGTCTGATGCCGCTGATGTTTGCTGGCGTGGCGGGGGTGGCCGGTTATGCGATGGTTCATTTCACCCGCACGTTGGGATGGTCGTTTTGGCTCGCCATGCCGGTGGCTTCCCTTTTGGCAGCTGCTGTGGGTGTGGCTTTGGGTTTGCCGTCGTTGCGACTCAAGGGGTTTTATTTCACCTTGTGCTCTTTGGTGATCCAGACGGTTTTGACCTTGGCATTTATATTTTTCCCCACCTACACCAACGGCGACACAGGCATCAATCAAGTGGCTCCGCCTGACTGGTTTGGCGGGGAGCTCACTGGTTTGGGCATGGACATGATGTTGGCCGTGGTAGCGGTTGCTGGGGTGCTTTTTTGCGCTTGGCTGGTCAAAACACCTTTGGGGCAAAGATTTGTGGCCATTCGTGAAGATGACGTGCTCGCCGAAGGACTTGGCATCCAGGTTGTCCGCTGCAAAATCATTGCCTTTTTCATCGTGTCTTTGTACGCGGGCATTGGCGGTTGCTTCTATGCAGCCTATGTGGGCTTCATATCACCCCGCGCCTACGATGTGTTGGTGTCCATGAACATTTGGTTGTTTGTGGCGTTTGGTGGCCGAGCCACGATTGCGGGGCCGATCATTGGCACAGCGATTTTGGCGCCCATTCCATTCTTGCTGCAAGATTTGCAAGCGTTCAAAGATATTTTGTCGGGCGTGCTCATCATTGTGGTGACCTTGATGATGCCAGGCGGCATTTATGGTGCTTATGTGGCTTGGCGTTCACGTCAAGCCCACGTGGCCAGTGATGGTGACAAGGTGCAGGAGCAACGTGTATGAAGCTGCTTGATGTCAATGGATTGTCCAAAAGCTTCGGTGGTGTCGCTGCTTTGCGACAGGTAGAAGGACACTCAGTGGTCGGTGAGACCTTGGGCATGATTGGGCCTAATGGGTCGGGTAAAACCACCTTTGTCAATATCGTCAGCGGCCATGTCCGACCCGATATGGGCAGCCTCACTTTTGACGGCATCGATATTGCTGGGAAAAATCCACATCAACTCGCGGCGATTGGTTTGTGCAGAACTTATCAGGCCGTGCGTGTTTTCTCATCGCTGTCGACTCAGCAGAATATCGATAACGCTCGTTTGTTGTTGAGCCACAGGGGATTGGATCAAGCTGAGTTGAGCGAGTTGCTGGACTGGCTGAAGCTTGATCACGTCTTGGGAAAGAGTGCTGGCAGCTTAACCTTGTTTGAGCAGCGTCGATTGGAGTTGTTGATGCGCTTGGTTCTCAAACCCAAGCTCATCATGCTTGATGAGCCGGTTGGGGGTTTGGCTGTGACTGAAGTGATTGAGATGATTCAGTTGCTCAAACAACTCAAGGCACGTTGTTCTATTTTTGTGATTGAACACACCATGCGGGTGATCAAAGAATTGGCCGATCGGGTGATGGTATTGATCGCTGGCGAAAAAGTGGCCGATGGCCCCCCATTGGATATTTTGAAAAATAAACGCGTGGTGGACGAATACCTGGGGGCCCAGCATGCTTGAGGTCAAAGATTTGGTGATCAGATATGGCCCATTCTTGGCGTGTGATCGCATCAGCATCGAAGTCAAAGCCGGTGAAATTGTGGGCGTCATTGGTCCCAATGGTGCGGGTAAAAGTTCTGTTGTCAGGGCCATTACGGGCTTGGTGAAGCCCGCTTCAGGCAGTGTGAGCTTTTTGGGGCAATCCACCTTGGATAGGCCTGTGCATGAATTGATTCGCCAAGGTTTGTCATTGGTGCCCGAGGGCCGTGGGCTGTTCCCCCAAATGTCGGTGGAGGAAAACCTATTGATGGGTGGTTATTCTTTGACCAGCAAAACACGACGCAAGCAGTTGATGGACAACTGCTACGAATTGTTTCCCATTCTCAAAGAGCGCCGAAATCAATATGCGGGCACCTTGTCTGGCGGTCAGCAACAGATGGTGGCCGTTTCCGTGGGCTTGATGGGGGACCCCAAATTTTGCATTTTCGATGAACCTTCTTTGGGCTTGGCGCCCATCGTGATCCAGCAAATTGGCGAGACCTTGCAAAAAATGCGGGCCTTGAACCTCACGGTTTTATTGATTGAACAAAACGCCATGTTGGCCAGCCATGTGGCAGACCGCATTTACATCATGTCAGCGGGGCGAGTGCAGTTTCACGATACTCCGGCCAGTTTGATGCAAAACCCGGAAGTGATTGAAAAGTTTCTCAGTGCATGAGGGATGGCGCTTGATCCCACGAATGAAGTTGCCATGAAATGTTCTTGCGAAAAGACAGATACATCTGGCAGGTAAGATTAATTTGACGCCAAAACTTTCTCGACTTCACGTTTGCCCATTTTTCTCACGGCAGAAATGGCTTTGAGTTGACTGGCACGGGGCTTGGCCTTGCCCTGTTCCCATTTGTATATTGATTGACCACTGACCCCGATCAGTGCCCCCATTTCGTTGGCTGTGAGGCCCAGTTTTTTCCGCAACGCGGCAAAGCCGCTAACCCGAAAGCGAAGGCTTTCTGTGGCATTGGTCGCTTCAGATGGGCGCGTTGAGGGAATTTGTTTGTGAAGCTTCTTGGTCAGGCTCTCGAGTACGCTCAACCGCCGTTTAAGAGCAGCGATGTCTGAGCGAAATTGCGCATTGGATTTTTTGAGGGCAGTTGTTTCAGCACGCGTCTCTTTTTTTGCGATGCGTCCGATTTCAGACTTCAATTGCGTTGCAAACGTGCTCATGTCGATGATTCCAAATGAAAGGCGATATTTTACCCAAAATGTCGGATTCGATCTATATCGATCAAGTGGTGTTGAAATGATCGCAGGTTGGTTCGTCTGGTTGATAACAAATCACAATCGATATTTTTTGAATCCACATTTCTTGATACGGGGACATCAGAATAACCCCCTCCAGAAACCGAATTTCTAAAATCAAATGATTCGAAGAATAATTGTTTTAATATCACTTAAAACAGAAACTTTGAAAATCAATGGCCTTTCACATGCCACGGCCATGCCTCATTGACATGAATATCTGACCTGCGACATTCTTTTGTTGGCGAGGATTTATACCTCTTTGGGCGATCAATGATGCTTGTTCAACGGCCCATTTCTGAGCGTCCATTAATCGAGCCAGATAGGACCGTATGGCGCAGAGGCCCAAGAATAATTGTTGTAATGCGTTCGTGATAAAAATCATTGATTTTTATTGTTGTAAAATAAATCTTGAATCTCATAATGAGATGGGATTAATTTCAATTTCAATTTAACTTTATTTAGGAGCATATTCAACATGGCTACTTCTGTTGCATCACAACTCGCCAAATTGCGCAAAGAGCGTGAAGCCCTTGAAAAGCGCGAAAAAGCCTTGCAAACCCGTACCCATACACGCGCCATTGAGAAAATTCTTGCAATCGCCAAGGATGCAGGTTTGTCTGCTGCTGATATTTCTGCGGCCATGGGCGGTGGTAAAAAGAAATCAGCCAAAACCAAAGTCGCGGGGGCAGTCAAAAAGGCTGGCCCACGTGGAAAAGTGGCTCCCAAATACAAAAACCCTGCCGATGCTTCACAAACTTGGACAGGGCGCGGCAAATCGCCGGTATGGGTTCAGGCTTTGAAGAATGCAGGAACCTTGGATTCGGCCCTGATTTAATTATCTATTTGCCCATCCACCAGGCTTATGTCGTGCTACACGACATAAGCTTTTTTTGCGCTTATAAATTTCAACCGCAAGGACCCAGTGTGGTGGGCAGGTGAACCCTTAGGCCAGGCTCATGGCGACATGGACAAGGCCTTGACCTTGCGCTGCAGTAAATTTTCGGCGGCTTGGTCGCCAAGGTGGATCCGGCATTCTTTTTCCAAAGCCCACTGGTTGGGATTTTGCCAGCGCTTGCCCATTTCCAAGATGTCATCGCACAGGCCGTAGAGGGGCGTTTTATCGTTAGCAGGGATGCGTCGTGGGATATTCAAGATATTGAATTGATCGGTTGCAAAGGTCTTGAAGATGGGGTGATCGAATTCGCGCTCCATGGGAGGCGATAAATGCGTTTCGCCCCAATGGGTCAAGCCTGGTCGGTGTTTCCAGGCTTGGTGACTAACCCAGCCAGTATCAACCAGCGTTATAGCGGCCCCCAATGCCAATGCAAATATGCCCGTGATGGTTGCTTTTCGGGGCCAGGTGGACGTCGACACCCATGGCAACTGCCTCAATGGCGGAGATGGCATTCCAGATACCAACACCATGCACCAAAGCCACATGTGTGCCGTCGAGGAATGGAATGGAAACTCCGTCAACTGGTGAAGGCTGATCGGTAACAAGCAAGCCACCCAAGGCAGGCTGTGCCAAGATTGCAGGAGACTGAACCAGACGATCACCAAGACCCAAGGCCCCACAACCCCTAAAACACCGATGGCGCCAGTCTCAACCGCCCACAATAAAACCTCGTTGTGAGGGTGGCCCAGATTGGGCGTGTAGTACAGCTGTTTGCCAGCCTCGATCAACTGCACAAACACTGGGACGATTTTTTCTGAAAATGTTCCCAAGCCATGACCCCACCAAGGAGATTGCCACCATAAATGTGTGCTGGCTTGAATAAAGCTCAGGCGATAGGTGGTGGAAGGCCCCTGAAAAACGTCCCACAATCGATCGATCACATTTCCCAGCCATGCCGCCATCAGCGCTGCCATGACCAAGCTGGTGAGACACAACCACCCAAATCGTTTGTTTTGGGGGCTGTACCAATGGATCCAAATGCCCAGTAGCAGCATTGATGCGGACAATCCCAAAATACCCACCCGAGACCCAGACTTGAACACGATAAAAACGTGAAGCATGGTGAGGAGGAGCAATCCGATGGACCTCCAAGATTTGATGGGTGCGTCTTGGCGCAGTTGCTGCCAGAGCGTGAATATGATCGATGTGGCCAAAAAGCTGGCCAGCAAATTGGGCTGTTGAAACCCGCCTTGGGCCGCACGCAAGGGCAGGGGCAAAGACAACCACCAGGCATTCCATGCCAAGTATTCGGGACCTAACAGGGTGAGCAAGCAAAGCACGGTGGTCCCTGACAGCAACACCAGGCTGATCACACTCCAGTGAAACCGCGTCCATGCCATCTGCGTGAGGCCAATGGAGAAGCAGGCCATCAAGCCCAATGCCAGGCCGGCCAACCAAGGGTAATGGGGGAAACTGCCCACCGGTACCCACGCGGCATGAATTCCGATCACCAGGGGAGGAATGAGCAAAACGCCCCATACAGGAGTCCACCGGATTTGCCAACTGGAAAACACCTTTGCCCAGCAAGAAGCACAGGCCAGGCACAACATCGCCGCAACAAAAAAATTCCGGGGAATTAAATTGTTGCCCAGATTGGGCAAATTCCATTGCAGCACTCCCCACGACACCATGACTGTGATGGCCAGCATGCGCACATCTGCGGCTTGTCTGAAAAAATCTTTGGGGTTGTTCAGCATGGTGTGGGGCCATCAGCGTGTTCGGCGTCACAGATGCTCAAAGCCTGGGGTTGTCATGCCCCGTTGCGTTCAGCGCAGTTGCAAATTGCGCCGCAGCACCACAGGCTTTCCGCCCAGGCTTCGTTTGCACATCCAATGGGCCAATGCGGAATCCAAATGGTCAGCATGAGAAGGAAACCATCGGATCAATTCATCAATCAGACTGCGGCCATAGGCATATTGCCCATCGTTGACCAACGCCAGCACTTCTTCGATGGATTTCATCACCGCCGCATGTTCATCGATGTGGCAATCCCTGGGCGGAAACTCCGTTTCCACCATGAGTTGGTTTTCCAGGTCGAAGTGAGACTTGGCGTGTTGTGCAAACAGGGCCAACAAAGGGGGCAAATCGTGGTCTTGCGCCACCTCCATTTTCCTGACCAAATCAACAAACTCTTGATGGGTCTCATCGATGGGGCGGTAACCCAAAATGAATTTATCGCTCCATATAAAGGCTTCTTCTGTGGTGGGGCCTGGTGTCATGTTTGGTGGAGTGGTTTCAGAGGTAATTTGGGGGGGCACTGGGCGTCCAGATCCCCCCTAGAAGGGTTTGCGGTGGCCCAAGGCCAGGGATATTTGCTGTGCGGTGGCTTGCAGTTTAGGGCGCCACTCGTCG
>Ga0214921_10012360_pt1 | contig 10216 bp, 13 predicted proteins | sample LL1505_MetaG_FD_177992 | JGI IMG/M metagenome (GOLD analysis project Ga0214921, IMG submission 177992) | Freshwater microbial communities from Lake Lanier, Atlanta, Georgia, United States - LL-1505 | ecosystem: Environmental > Aquatic > Freshwater > Lake | place: USA: Georgia | collected...
GGTCGCGTGTAGACGAAATCAATCGCCTGGAAATGGAGAAACTTACGATACTGGACCCTGATAGCCCGGATTATAAATACGAATTGAGGTATGTGACCGACCTGCCTTTGTCTGAAAAGGAAAGGCAAATCCGCGCTTCACAGTCAAAGGAACGGATATCGTCGGAGTTGGGTTCCCTCAAGAACAGTATTTTGTGTGAGGATATCGTTCATTTGAGGGTTGGCGCGCAAGTGATGTGCGTTGTGAATATGGAGGAATCAGTGACGACGGCTGCGACTCCTATATGTAATGGAAGTCAGGGAGTTATTGTGCGGATGACGGAAACAACCACCACTATGTCGCCCGCATTGCCAGTGGTGCGTTTCAACAATGGACTTGAAATGACAATTCATCCACATACGTGGTTGAGTGAGAACATCCCGGGAATTGGCGTATCTCAAATCCCTCTGATACTATCGTGGGCAATAACAATACATAAGAGTCAAGGTGCGACATTGGAGCGTTGTATTATTGATATCGGGGAGCGTGTATTTGAAGCTGGGCAAAGCTATGTCGCGCTGTCACGAATCAAATCATTACAAGGAATGAGTATTATGAGTTATGATGTATCGCGTATTATGGTGAATAAGCGGGTGAAGACATTCTATACGGATTTGGAGCGGGTGCCGGACAAATAGATACTCCGGCCGAAGAGAAAAGATGGAGATGAAGTGAAGAAAGAGAGAAAAGAAAAAAATTGAAGAGAAATGAAAGGTAGAGAGAGGTAAGAGCGCGAGAAGAGAATGAACAGCATAATGAGATGGATGAGCGAGCGAGTGGGGTTGAGCGAGGAGGAGGTGAAGAAAGAAATGAAGTTGGAGTTGTTGGAATGGGAGAAGGAATTGAAGGCGGTGAAGAAGATGTTGGAGGAAGAGACGGGTGGAAAGAAAAAGGGAAAGAAGGGACAAGAGCCCGTCGCCGCCGCCGCCGCCGTCGCCGCCGAAGAAGGACAAGAAGAAGTGACCGTGACCGTCGCACCAAAGAAGAAAGCGGCAGCATCAGGTGGAAAGAGAAAGAAAGTGACAGAGGGACAAGAGTCCGTGTCCGTGTCTGTGTCCGAACCCGTCGCCGTCGCCGCCGCCGAAGAAGCACAAGAAGAAGTGGTTGTCACAGCACCGAAGAAGAAAGCGGGAGCGGCGGCATCAGGTGGCGGAAAGAAAACAAAGACAGAAGAAGGTGCCGCCGCCGCTACGAGGAAAACAGGTGGAAAGAAAAAGAAGGAAGTCGACGCGAAGGTAGCGGCGCCGGAGCCGAAGCCGAAGGAGCAGGAGGAGGTGGAATGGAATGTGAAGGTGGTGGTGACAAAAGACGATGAGGAGGAAGAAGAAGTCGAGGTGGACGAGTTCATTTACAACGGCGTTATCTACTTGAAATCGTCAAGCGGTGTAATCTATGACATCGAGACGAGCGAAGAGGTGGGTGTGTGGAATGAAGAAACGGGAACAGTGGACGTGGAATAAAAGTGTAAGTAGTGTAGTGACAGTGATAAATGGCGAGGTGATAAATGGCGAGGTATTTTTTATTAGTAAAAAAGAAGAAAAAGGCCTCAGGGCGAGTTTCGATCTCGCTGTCAAGTGATCAGTCTTGACTAAGTCCAAACCTGAGGTAAACAAGGGTCGCGTCGATAGCGCTTTCTGTAAAAGCGCAGGTAAAGGAATATAAGTACCGGTGGTAGGTTTCGATCCTACGTCCTCTGGGTGATAAGCCATAACCATCCTCAAGTCGTACCACCCCACCCGGTGAAGGAGAGTAGTCGAAAAGATTAAGGACGGTGTTAACAGCGCGCTTCCACTGCGCCACACCGGTAGTAAATGCTGCGTTTAACGTCCAGCTTGACGGCGTGCTTCTGACCGAAGCGGTATACCCCCTGTAGGTTTCGATCCTACGACCTCCAAGTTATGAGCCTGGATGCTCTGATACCGCTGAGCTAAAGGGGTGAAATGCTCAAGTTTAACGTCGCTTGCGCAATGACGGCCGGCTTCTGTAATAAGCACAGGCGAAGGATAATAATGCCGGCGGTAGGTTTCGATCCTACGTCCTCCCCGTTATGAGCGGATAACCATCCCCAGAACGTACCACGCGAGTAGTCGAAAGGTAGGAGACGGGTGTTTAGGCGCTCTTCCTCTGAGCTACACCGGCGAATGCTCAAGTTTAACGTCGCTTGCGCTATGACGGCCAGTTTCTGTAAAACTAGCAAAGGGGAAATACCGGCGACAGGTTTTGATCCTGTGTCCTCGGGATTATGAGTCCCGCGCGCTACCCCTGCGCCACGCCGGTTAGGGTACCTCCTGATGGTTTTGATCCATCGACACCCGGGTTATGAGCCCGGCGCTCTGCCGCTGAGCTAAGGAGGTGGGATGCTCAAGTTTAACGTCGCTTGCGCTATGACGACCAGTTTCTGACACCCCAGCAGGATGCTGGGGGATTGTGCGGTAGCACAATAAAGCTAGCAAAGGATAAATACCGGAGGCACGCTTCGATCGTGCAACCTCGGAGTTATGAGCCCCGCGCTCTCCCTATTAAGCTACCCCGGTTTGATTGCTCCGTTTAACGTCCAGCTTGACAATAGTCCGGCGGTTGGAATCGAACCAACGACCTCGGAAGGTGCTAACGCATCCCCCCCGCGCGCTTACCGTCTGCGCCACACCGGATACAGGTTTGCTCTAGTGCCTTAAAGCACCGTTGCGATGTGAAGAATATTACCGGCGAGATGATTCGAACACCTGACCTCGGGATTATGAGTCCCGCGCGCTAACCTCTGCGCCACACCGGTTGGGGTACCTCCTGATGGTTTTGATCCATCGACACCCGGGTTATGAGCCCGGCGCTCTGCCGCTGAGCTAAGGAGGTGGGATGCTCAAGTTTAACGTCGCTTGCGCTATGACGACCGGCTTCTGATAAAGCACAGGCGAATTGGAAATACCGGCGACAGGTTTCGATCCTGTGTCCTCGGGGTTATGAGCCCCGCGCGCTACCCCTGCGCCACACCGGTGAATTGCTCCGTTTAACGTCCAGCTTGACAATAGTCCGGCGGTGGGTTTCGACCCCACGACCTCGGGTTATTTTGTCTAGTAGACAAAATTCCCGCGCGCTTCCACTGCGCCACACCGGAGTTACAAGACGAAGAACATTAAAGCATCGTCAGGACCAATCGTATTACATTAGAGACACGACGGTGAGATATGTAAGAATGAAGAAAATGAGTTTCAATTTTATTTGAAATGAATGAAATGGGCGATATCATAAAAAAAGTTGGAGAATGAAAAGAGTGAGAGCATAATGAGAGCATAATATGATTCAATACTAGTTATATGGGCCATTTCGGGTTAGTATATAATAGAGTGTCGCACAACCCGCCGTGGTAATAGACCGGCGAAAGCGGCGACGAAGTCGCGGAGAGTAAAAATGGACGGTGGATGTTTGTCGACCAATAGGGAAGTATACAATAAACACAGGTGGCCGTCGTTGGGGGCGGAACCCCCGCCGTCAGAATGGACCGGCGAAAGCGGCGACGAAGTCGCGGAGAGTAAAGATGGACGGCGGATGTTTATGACCAATAGGGAAGGTTGTAAATAGAAACGTCGAGAGATTAGAATAATCCGCCGTCAATTCATACCTACGGTAAAATAGACGGCTGGTGTGTATGATTCAAATACTAAATATCTCGTAATGTTGACACAGAAATCTCTCGAAGTAACGAATCCAAACGTATAAAAATGGGAAGGTCGCATAACCGCCGTAAGAATAGACCGGCGAAAGCGGCGACGAAGTCGTGGAGAGTAAAGATGGACGGCGGATGTTTATGACCAATAGGGAAGGTTGTAAATAGAAACGTCGAGAGATTCGTCAATTCATACCTACGGTAAAAATAGACGGCTGGTGTGTGTGATTCAAATACTAAATCTATTATAACAATGAATCCAAATCTCTCGTAATGTTGAATATGAATCTCTCGTAATGTTGAATCCAAATCTATTATAACAATGAATCCAAATCTCTCGTAACATTGAATTGTAATCTATCGTAATGTTGACACAGTAATCTCTCAAACCAACGAATTCAAATCTCTCGAACTAACGAATCCAAACGTATAAAAATGGGAAGGTCGCATAACCGCCGTAAGAATAGACCGGCGAAAGCGACGACGAAGTCGCGGAGAGTAAAAATGGACGGTGGATGTTTATGACCGATATGGAAGGTTGTAAATCAAGTTGTCGAGAGATTATTGAATGAATTCGCCGCGAATTCATACCTACGGTAAATACAGGTGTATATAATTCAAATACTAAATCTATCGTATTGTTGACACAATAATGTGTGAGTTGTTTAACGCAATTAAAAGCGTTAACCAATATATTGACATATCTTGCCGAATTATATCGAGACCATAATGCGAGCCGTCGGTTGTTATGTGGGCCATTTCCGGCTACCCGATAACCGGGTAAAAGAGCCCCAAGCATAACCGCCGTAAGAATTGACCGGCGATAGCGTAAAGGGTAAAAATAGACGGGGGAGTTACACACCATCACCGTCGCTGGGGGCGGATGTTTGTCGATAATAACAGTTGTCGAGAGATATTAATGAAACCCCGCCGTCTATTCTTACCGACGGTCGTCAATGTAACGGCTATGATTCAAATACTAATACACAAATCTCTCACATCAATGAATCCAAATCTCTCGAACATCTGAGAATAGATTAAGTTCGTGTTAAGAATAGACCGAAGGTAAGAATGTGTAGCTGAATTCAACCGGAAGCACGTGCGTGGTTTCCACTCGACCGTGATTGTCGTATAATGTGTTTTGATTTTATGCCGTTTTGCGTTTAATGTATTTGCGAGTTCTTCTTTTTCTGCGCGATTTTCGTATGGTTATTTTTGCGCCACCCCTACCAGAATTCAAACGTGGATCCGATTTTGTAAGCATACCCCTACTACTACTACCACTGCCCGCAGATTTGGCGGGTTGTTCAATCATTTTGTGTAAACGAATATCGTAGTTCAAGCTACTACGAATAGCATAAATTAAATTGAATAATAATCTTGCCTTATTGACTTGTTCTTCTGGGCACTTTGTAGTTCCAGATCTTGGAAGTTGATTCGACATCGCTGTAACATAATCCTTCACCGTCATTTCCAGTGACACTCCAGGAAAAAACGTTTGTAAATTGTCTAATGTGGGTAGCAATCCAGGAAACATGTGAACCTCTGTATACGACAATTGGGGTACTAACTGGTTCATCGGTTTATTTATGATTCTTGCGTTAGATGCCACAATGTCATCGTGTTTTGATGATTTATAACCGATGGAATTATACCATGATTGGCCGGTGGTTAAAATTTTTAAATAATGCAGCGGAAGGGGGACCTCACATACATTTATGGTTGAATCGTCTTCCAAGTGTATTGATTTGATACCATGTTCTTTGTTGGATATTGCCCAATCTTCAACCATCTTTATCGCTTCGCGAGTGAGTGACTCACTGTCGCTACATTTTCTTATACTTGAAATATGTATCCAATTATGATCATTAAGGAAGTCATTAACGATGTTATAAACTAAACATACATCGTGACCATTTCTTATTTCAATTGAACCATCTGACCGATTGTGAAGTTTAAGCCGCGACGCCGACGCCATGTTATACATATTACGAATAAAAAGAGATTTTTTACATTGTTTAGTTTTTGGCTTACTAATATAACCGTTGCAGGGCAAATTCGGGTCGGCGGATGAAAGCATCAAGCAACCGCAGGTAGTGTGTGGTGCCCGCCACTTTATAAAAAAAAGTCGATCGAGGAGATATCGATTCCCCTCCTTGATGATCGACCCCGGAAGTAGCTTAGTGATATCGATTCGACTGAGCCTTTTGCGCTCCCCTGCGCGATTCCGGTTTAATACATTTAACGTCGGCATCTCGACGAGAGCAGGTTTCGCACACCACTCTTGATACATTTAACGTCGGCATCTCGACGAGTGTTAACATCTATCCGTGATGGACCGTAGCGTAAATGCGAATGACGCATCGGTGATATATAGGATATAGGTGAAAAAGCATTTCAATTTTTTTAGAAATGAAAGAAAAGATACGGAACACGAATAAATCTCTCGAACATCAGGATTCAAACTGAAAAAAAAGGTCGAACCAGGCGCCCCTGCCGTAAGATTCGACCGGCGAAGCGTAAAGGGTAAATATAGACGGCGGATGTAGTGCGACGCTTCGCTCGCATCGTTCGGCTTTCGCCGAACTAGATTACCTTCTTTCCCAGACCCGTCGTCTCTGGGCGGAACCCCCGTAAATATGACGGCGGATTTCCACTCCATTCCCCTCCGTTCCCGTCGTCTCTGGGCGGAACCCCCGTAAATATAGACGGCGGATTTCCACTCCAGTACCGTCATCTCTGGGCGGAACCCCCTTCCAAGAATTTGTCGAAGTCGAAAAGTTCACCTGTTTCGCAGTAGTATTTAATACAAGCAGTGCACATACAAACAGAGTATAATCCGCTCGGGTGAGGGTAGTGAATGAATTCGCTGCGATAATCAAAGCCGGCGTCACAGCTACAGCAGAGACCTAATTTGTGTTTCGCGCATTTTTCCGCGCGTTCTTTGTCGGTAAGTTTGAAGCCGGGAATGTGCTTTGACACAGTAGTTGAAGAGCCAGTAGTAGAAGTCATTATTTGTCACTCGGTTTGGTTCGCTGATGAAGAGGACAATACTTAAAAAGCATTTCAATTTTATTGAGAAGACAGGACAATACCGAAAAAAAAGGTCGAACCCGGCGCCCCTGCCGTAAGAATCGACCGGCGAAGCGTAAAGGGTATATATAGACGGCGGATTTCCACTCCGTTACCGTCGTCTCTGGGCGGAACCCCCGTAAATATAGACGGCGGATTTCCACTCCATTCCCCTCCGTTACCGTCGCTGGGGGGCGGAACCCCCCTTAGTCATCAGCGATATCCTCAACACACAAAGAACACACACAAACATCCCCCTCACCTCGCGCCAACTCACCGAGACAGTCACACTTGGGAAGCAAATTGAAATCGATTTTGTCGGTAAGTCCAGCGCCACAGTAGAAACAGCTGCCCCAAGAGGGCACAGAACAAGGACGCGGAATCGCAGGAAGGATGCGCAAACGACAGCCGGGATGGAAGAAGTGAAGTCGAGAGATTTCACTGTCGAATACGGAATACGCGGAGTAAGGCATAAACCCATCAGCACGCAAGGAATCATAGGTAGCTGATGTGCTGCCGACCAACCAGGCGTATGTGTTGAACTCTTGAAGCTTCAAAAGAACAGCGCCGAGAGAAGGAAGACGAATCCAACGAGAACGAATACGCTCAAAGTGGTCGTCCGCGAAATTAGTATTGCCGTGAGACGCGCACACAATAGACTTGACACGCTCACAAATAAGAGTGCGGAGATGAGGAGCGATGGCGTGAAGAGAGACACTGCGAGGACCACACCGGTGAAACTGGAAAAGTCCGCGAACAATAATACGGAGAGTATCCGGAGTCCAAACGAAACGAGAAGGGCCGCGAAGTTTGCGAGCATAGATTCCACCAAAAGAACGAGTCATATATCTGAAGCTTGTATCCATACAATTTAATCTATTCGTTAAAATCATTTCAATTTTATTGGAATGAAGAGTCGAGTCAGAATTCAAAGTTGGGAGAGCGTCCAGGGTTGTAATACTCGTGACACGCATTACACATAAGCTTAAATCCGCGGTTAGTAGGCGTATGACAGATGAAGTCGGAACGCAGATCAAGACCCGTATCACAATATTCACACAACCCGAATTTATGTTCGCGACTCTTCGCGCGGCGCTGTTCAATGGTAAGCGTAATGCCGGGTTTGTGGTGCACGGTCGTCGTCGTCGTCGTCGTCGTCGTCGTCGTAGTCATATGATGATGGAATGTGAAGGTCGATATCAACGTAAAAGTGTAAAAACATTTCAATTTACATAAAAAAAACACCGCTTATATTTTGGTTTTTTTTTGTGTCACAAGGTCATCATATCATCATCAAGTCATCAAGGTCTTCAAAGTCTTCTTCTTCATTGGAAGGCAGCATTCGAGAATGGGCCATATCCGCAGCCGACGTAGCCGGCTTTGTTGTAGTAGTCAACACACGCGTTACACATCAGCGAAAATCCGCGGGGGAAGCGAGGGTCAGGCGCGAAGTCGGCGCGGTCGTCAAGTCCAGAATCACACGACACACACAAGCCGAATTTGTGTTCATCGAATTTCTTCATTCGCTCTTCTTGCGTAAGTTTGAACCCGGGTTCGTGGGTCTTCGTCGTTTCAACCACAGCCGACGACGACGCAGACGCAAACGCGCTAGTAGCGGCGGCAGCAGTAGCAGTCCAGTAGCTGGTAGTAATATGTTGTTGGGAGGTCATCGTAGTTCGCTTGTCTCTAAGTCAGGTCACTATCATCCACCAATATGACGGAAAAGTATTTCAATTTTATTCAGCCGACTCGGTAAATCGAAGTATCACACAAATTGTGGACATAACCCCCCACTTCAAAAAAAATACACACTCCCCTGTGTGTCTGTCACGCGTCACGCGTCACGCGTATTTACTCACCGAGAACCTCCTTGCGAAGCGCCATCATCATCTCAACTTCACACTTCGCTTTCATCGCCAGGATGCCGGAAGGGCTCGCTTCATTCTTGCGCACACCCATCGCCTTACGCGCAGCAGCAACCTTCTTCTCAATCGCAGCCAGTCCTTTACGCAGTCCTTCCGTCCACGCTGCTTCAATAGCAGCACGTTTTTCAGCAGCAGCAACTTTGCCAGCAGCACGAGCCAATACGGCAGCAGCTTTCTTCTCACGCTTCACTCGCGCAGCAGCACGCGCAGTAGAACTCGCAGGCATCATCCCAGGAACAGCAGCACGGCAGTTCGAATCATACTTTGCGTCGTTGAAGGGCACAGCAGCAGGACTCACAAAGCCAGGGCGCTCCTTAAGAAGACGCTCTTCAGCACCAGCAAACTGGATAATCGTATTCGACACAATGCCGTTTTGCCTTGCGAGCTTCAGGATGTAAAGCAGCTTCATCGTAGGGACGCCAGGAGATGGGAAGCCAAAACTCTTGGCCCACTCGTCAGTCATCTTCACAAATTGACCAGGATTCTTCACAGCATAGTGCTTAAGGCGGATGTCCCAGTTCAACTCACGCTGCGCAGCCTTGTCAGCATCACTCAATCCCTGTTTCTTCATCTCAGCTTCACTGAGGTATTCTTCATTCTTGTAATAAGCCATTCTATTCTTTCTGTATCGTTCACTGTTATTCATCTCTTACAATGAAAAGTATTTCAATTTTTTGAGGACACACTGAAAACGCGCATATCATCAAACCCCATTTTTTGTCCACACCATATACGGTCTCATCGCCATCCGTTTTGTAACCGATTGACCGTTTTCCTACCGAAATCCGGTTACCGATATAATACAGGATTTCGGTTAAGAAAAAAGCGCAGGTAGGGGGAGGGTGCCCCCCGCAGGGGGGGCGGAGGGAGCGAGTAATTGCCGGGGGCGACGAAGCGACAGTAAACTTACCTCCCTCCCGTTGGTCGGTCGGTAACCTATCGAATCCAAACTCCATTCTTACTCTTCGGTTAAATGATAGTTCAATCCATCGTCCATCCAATCTCTCATCCATCGTCCATCCAAATATCTCATCCATCCATCGTCCATCCAATCTCTCATCCATCGTCCATCCAATATCTCATCCATCCATCCTATCCAAATATCTCATCCATCGTCCATTCAATCCATCGTCCATCCATCCTATCCAAATATCTCATCCATCGTCCATCCAATCCATCGTCCATCCAATCCATCGTCCATCCAATCCATCGTCCATCCAATCCATCGTCCATCCAATCCATCGTCCATCCATCCTATCCAAATCTCTCAACCATCATAAATCAAATCTAAAATAATCCGTCAACGAATCCAAAACAAATCTCTCAACCATCGTCCATCAAATCTAAAATAATCCGTCAACGAATCCAAAAACAAATCTCTCAACCATCGTCCATCAAATCTAAAATAATCCGTCAACGAATCTAAAACAAATCTCTCAACCATCATAAATCAAATCTAAAACAATCGTCCACCAAATCTCTCAACAATCCATCCACAATCCATCCACAATCCATCCAC
>Ga0214921_10012361_pt1 | contig 10216 bp, 4 predicted proteins | sample LL1505_MetaG_FD_177992 | JGI IMG/M metagenome (GOLD analysis project Ga0214921, IMG submission 177992) | Freshwater microbial communities from Lake Lanier, Atlanta, Georgia, United States - LL-1505 | ecosystem: Environmental > Aquatic > Freshwater > Lake | place: USA: Georgia | collected 2015-05-28
CCCTTCCCCTGCCCTTGTCACGAGGGCGCCCCCGCATGACCCACCCCGGGGATTCAAAATGGCCAACCAGAAGAACCATGATCCCAGTCAGGGTGTCAAGTCTTACCGTTGGATGTGCCTTTGGGGCCTTGGAGCCCCTGGCCTGTGTTCTGAAGTGTGTCCGAGACCCGGGCATTTATGCCCGCCCTCCACTGCCTGGACCGTGCCCCTGGGACATAGACGCCCCTGAGGCGGTCTCGGGATTGCTGCCTCAGGTAGCCTGTTCCATGGCAACTGGCATCGATGCCTTGTGTTGCTGGACGCCCCTGTTGGTCATGTGGGCCGTGGTGGACCCGGGCCCCTTCTTAGTGTCCACCCGCCCCTTGTTTGGTTGGGGGGAGAGTCTGCCCAAGGCTGTCGCGGTGGACATGGTGACCGACTTTTGGCGCAAGTTTCGGTTTGAGGGAGGGGGGTTGCCCTCCCTGCCCCCTCCTGTGGACATGGAGGCACTGGTGGGTTCTTGGTGGACCAGTGCCTCCCCTGATGGGATTTCCCCAGGGCAGGTGGGAGCAGCAGCCCGGGACTGGCTTACCTCTCGTGGCGGGGCCGAGTCGTCGGCCCTGCGTGCGTTTGCCACTTGCCTCCTCACCTCTGCCCTGGGAGGGTGCGACTCCTGCTCAGACGCCCTGGACGCGCTGTGTACCAAGGGGGTTCGGATGCCTCCCCTGCTTCGGTGCCTATGGACCCCCAGTGGGACCCGGGACCCCACACCCACACCCACCCCAACGTACCTCCCCGGGGTGGCTGCCCTGTTTCGGGGCATGCTGTCCATGCATGACGCGTCCTCTGTGGACGTCACCTCCAGGTGGCACCCACGGGTCCTGGGGTCTCTTCAGCAACGACTGAGACAGGGCCAGGGCACCACCCTGGCGTCTGCAATGTTTGGAACCCCCGGGGGTCGACAGGGCCCATTCACCCGTAACTGGTCCATTGGGCTGCCTTGGGTAGTGAGGTCCCTCGTCGGCATTCCGACCGCGCTGTCCTGGGTGACTGACATGGTTCAGTTCATGCCAGGGACCCTTGCGTCTCGGTTCCCCGTGGTCCAGTTTGAGGCGGAAATTGTCCGGGAGATTTCAAAGTGTCTGGGCCTTGGCCTTGGCCCTGGCCCTGGCCTTGGCCTTGGCCCTGGCCCTGGCCCTGGCCCTGGCCCTGGCCCTGGCCCTGGCCCTGGCCCTGGCCCTGGCCCTACGGACTTCGTCCCCACTGCGGACTCCCGAGTTGTGGACATGCACATTTGCCACGAAGCTGGGAACGCAACTGCCCACTTGCAAGCACTGTGCATGGCCGGGGAACTGTCGATAATCAGAGGTCGGAACTCCAGTGCCGTGACCTGTGGCAAGACCTGGAGCCGTGCCATTTCGGACATGGTGCGTGGGATTTCCTTGCGGGCCACTGAAGACGCTGCCCCAAGGGTTGTCGTCCTGGTGGTGACACTGCAAGGCAAACGGGACCTGCCTCCAAGTGTTGCACGATTCCTGGGGCCGACCAAGGCCCGAGGGGCTCGAGCGGGTCCCGGGTCCACCACCCCGGACGTGGTCCATGCCAGGGTTGGCCACCTGGTGGGAGACTCTGACGTGGACTTGACTCAACCGGGACCACTGGGGGATACCGCGTGTTCTGCCTTTGCGTCAAAGTGGTTGGTGGGGTGCTTTGACCAAGCCCAGGGTCCTGGTCCCGTGCACCTCATCGTGTGTGTCCCCGGCATCCACACGTGGACCATTGGGGAGGCTGGTCGATTTTTGGGGCTGCTGTCCACCTCGGTGCGTCACGGCCGGAAGGACCCCCGGCCCCACTTTTTCTTCTCCGGGTTGATACTCCAGGGCTTTGACATGGTGCTGCCATATGTGGGCAGGACCAGGGGGGGCGTCCCCAGTGCTGGCCACCTTCTGGACATGTCAAAGAAGGCAAAGTGGGGTGGGGTGCCCTGTCAAACCATTGCCGGGGTGAAGGAGTACCAGGAGGGGGCCCTTGCGGGAGATGACCACGAGGCACTTGCAGCCTTCATGGCCTTGGACCTGTCCGAGGGCGTGTTGCCGAAACCTGGAGACCTGAGCCCAGCAGTGGTCCTGCAAACGACGGTCCTCGGGAAGGGACTGCCCTCCTTTGCCGCAGACAAGTTCTTGCACATCAAACACCCTCAGGTGGACGTCCTGCCTCCTGGGTTCTCGTTCCCTGTGCACCCCCAGTTGATCAGGGGGGACGTCATTCAGTACCTGTGCAAACTAAGGCCTGACCGTGTTGGGACCCTGCTTCAATTTTGCCAGGGGGGTCCCTTGGTCCATGCCATGGTCCTGTGGACAACCAGTGGAGCCGTGGCAGCGTTTCAAGTAAAGAACTTGGCGGTGGTACTTGGGGAACGGATGCAGTGCCTTGACGGGACTGGCTCTGGCGTTGGCGCTGGCGTTGGTGCCGGGGCTGGGGCGCCCGTGACGACGCCAGTGCCAGTGTCAGAGTCTGAGCCTGCGAGCATGGGCACAGGACCGGGGACAGACGCCTCACCAAGCCATCCCAACAAGAGGCAAAGAACCCAGGAGGGCGCGCCAGAGTCAGGCCCAGAGACAGAGGTGGAACCAGAGGCAGAGGGTGGTGACTCTGATCCGGAGTTTGAGGTGGAACCAGAGGTGGAGTGGGAAAGCGGCAGCATTGACGGTGGTCCTAAAGGTGTCCAGGAACATCCATGGATGACTGACGCAGGGGTAAAGGCGTTCAATGGTGGCACGGGGGCAAAGTTCGGCACCTCGGGCCCGGGGTGCCCAATCGTCATTGACTTCCCAACTCGATTACTGGAGTACGTGGTGTCTGCAGGGGGGAGGCAAGTCACCATTGTGGTCCTTGGGTCCCCCGAGGAACACCGCCGAGTGACGAACGCGGTGGTGGCAGCCGCGACGGTGGCTGCCTCCTGGTGCACCGACGTTGGCATCAATGGCACGGTGTACGACCGGGACCGTCACGCCTTTGTAAAGTCCAGACTGTCTGCAGAAGACATCCGAAGGGGGGCCACCTCCAGGGGCTGCCCCCTGTTCCTTGTCGTCACCCCAGACCAGGTGGACTTCTTGAGTGACTTCACCATTGTTGTGGTGGAGAGGGGCTGTTCCCTTGACACCATCATGTTCTCACCCATGTTGAGGGCCTCTGGGTGGAACCCTGGGGCCCTCATGGAGGCTCAGATGCGACACCTAAGGGAACACATCAACCCCCTAGGAACCCTTGTCATTCTTGCTGATGACGTCCCCACGGTGCACTCCATGTTTTCTGAGCTATTCATGTCTGCAAAGGACCTGGAGGACAGCCAACTATCAAAGCCCGTAGTTTCCTTTGTGGTGAACGTTGCTGTTGCAGTGTCTGTCTTTATGAAGTCCTCTCTGTAATGAACACCTAACCCAAAGAGAAAGAGAGCGAAAGCGAAAACGAAAGAGAAAGAGAGAGAGAGAGAGAGAGAGATGAAATCGCAGACATTTTTACATAGCCAATTGTGCCAGAAATTAACTCGACCCGAGAAAAATTTGTCGGTTTCAGACCCGGGAGGGAACTCCAATAGTTACTTTGGGTTTTTCTTTGGTCATTGGAATGGTCATTGGAGGCCTTTTTGACGCTGCGCATTCTTCCAATGACCGCTCCAATGACCAAAAAGCAGACCATTTTGGCGAAATCGCAGACATTTTTACATAGCCAATTGTGCCAGAAATTAACTCGACCCGGGAAAAATTTGTCGGTTTCAGACCGGGGAGGGAACTCCAATAGTTACTTTGGATTTTTTTTGGTCACTGGAATGGTCATTGGAGGGCTTTTTCGACGCTGCACATTCTTCCAATGACCATTCCAATGACCAAATCCGAAACCGAAAAGCCGAAACCACAGCGTGCAAACAACGTCCAAAATGGGACTTTTACGTCCACTCCCCCTTTTTGACCCCTCTTTCCCCCCGGCTCTTCACGGGGGTCCGCTGCCAGGACCTGGGGTGTTGGCCATGTGTGCTTCCCATGTGCACACGCACGTGGCTTTAATCCCGTGCGAAAAGCGTTGGGAGGGGGCCCGGGGGGTCCTCTCCCAGGTAAGTGGACGTTAATTCATGGACGCTCCCAAATTTGCGTTCCGAAAAAAAAAGGGCCCGGAACTCCAATAGTTACTTTGGGGGTTTCTTTGGTCATTGGAATGGTCATTGGAGGCCTTTTCGGCGCTGTGCATTTTTCCAATGACCGCCTCTTGCCTTTGGGAGTTATAAAGCTAAGTACGTGTGTGGTGCGGTGGTAGCAGTCAGGGGAGTCCAAGTTCTCCGCCCTGTCCTGGTCTGTCCTCCCCATGAGCGCAAGTGGACAAGCCCCCTCTGGGAAACGGACCAACCTTGTGGGCAGGCAGGGTACGAAAAGCGGCCCCGAGAGCAGTGTCCTGGCAGGTGCAGCCAAGTACCTTGAGAAGTTTTCGCGCTTTGTGGACGACATGCAGAAGTTCAGGGCCAGTGATTTCCTGCAGCCAGTGACGGAAAGGCCCGAAGGCGAGGGGGACGACGAAGACGACCTGAAGAAGCACCTGTCCCTAGTGGACCTGAACATGGAAATCGCCTCGAGGTTCTTGTGTCTCCTCGCTGCCATGTTGTGTGGCTCGTCCATCGGAGTGCCGGCGGTGGCGTGTCCAAGCCCCAAGGGCACACGGGCGTCCATTTTCAAAAGTAACGACAAGGTGTTCATGGCCTTTTTCCCGTCCCTGAGCTTTGTGACGGTGGTCACCCAGCCCGTGTCAGGGGCCCGGGAACTGGTCGTTGCAACCGTGAGGACGATCCAGTTGAGGGAGATGGTCCCCGGGCAAACCGTGGATGATTTCATGACCATGTTTACCCCGTGGATTCGTGGCGGCGCCGGCGCCGGCGCCAGCGCTGCTGGGTTTTACCTGAAGAACCTTACCTACAAGGAAGAAGAAGAGCTGTTCCTGGAGCCGGTGGTGACTACCTGGGACTCTGCCGCCGCAGAGTGGGCACCCATAAAGAAGGGGCCTTTTCCCAACGACGCCATTGTGAATTTGGCGGACTTCCTGTACGTGATGCCCACCCCTGGGAAGGGCCACACAAAGTACGTGGTGGCCCTAAAGGGCCCAGACCCCAGTCGACCCGTGCCTGGAGCCCCCTCGCAAATCGCTGTTGTGATTCCCCACTTTAGCCAGAGACGTGTGATGGGTGTGCCCCCTCCCCCGGGCTGTCTGTATTCCTTCTCCTTTGCGTCAAGTGCGTGACCCCCTGTGCCCAAAGGAAATATAGGGGCACTGAAAAAGGGAGGGGCGTTGCAAGCAAACAAACAAACAGGGCACCATGGAAGACCCGGCAACCAGGTTCACGTTGACGGCCCTACGGCAGCTGCAGCCGGTGGCCCTCCTCAACCAGGGCGGCACCTGGGCCAATTATGGCCGCCTGTACGACCAGGGGTTTGCCGTCATCAACGAACAGGTGAACCTGGGCGGCACCTTCGTCCCCACGGAGCAGAAGAAGGACGTGTGGCAGTTTCTTTGGGACGGGGTCCGGAGGTGCCTTGACGCCCAGGCTGGTCGCCAGGACTTTGACATGTTCCTCGTCGGTGACCGGAGGGCCTTTCAGCGATGTGTCGTGCACTACAGGGCCTCCGTGTTCAACGACTCCCTGGTACAGACCTTTGGGGTGATGACGTGTGTCCAGGGTGACCCCAGCCACGACCTGGACCTTGCCGTCTTCAGGGAGGACGTCGTGTGGACAACCGCCCCGGAGAACATCATGCTGCCCCAAGGGTTCAGCATGTGGACCCAGGAAGAAAATGGAGGGTCCACCCTGGATGCCCCCGCTGTCGCGGGCGCCATGCAGGGCGTCGACGTGGTCCCGGGCGGTCTGGACCAAGCGTGGAGGAGGCAGACCCCACTTGAAGGCACCTGGGAGGACAGCATCGCCCAGGCGGCCCTGGCCTTCATTGACGCCTTTGTGGTGGCGCGGACCCCGGGGGCCTTGGTCCAAGACCGCCCCCACTCTGACCTGTGGAAGTGCCTGCCCCTGACCCGGGTGTTCTGGGAAGGCATCCAGCTCCCGGAGGTGCTTCCCGTCCAAAACTTGTTTCCCGACCTTGCCATTGTTACCCACCTGTGCACCCAGTGCCTGCAAGATGACTTTGTGGCGGTGGACTCTGGGTACGTGCGGGTGTGGGAGGGCCGCGCCCCCATCGCCTGCCTCTTCTCCAACCAGCGCTTGATTCTGAACACGTGCAACGCCCTGTGCGACAAGTTCAACGAGGGGGCGCGACGAGCCCTGCGCCGTGCCCCGGGCAGGGACGTCGCCCACGCCCTGCTCCGGTTCTTCCTGTGCTTCCCTCCCCGTGGCGGCCAGGGGTTTTCCCGCAACCCCCTGCAGACCTTCTTTGTGGGGCTGGACCCCGGGGAGGTGGAGGTCCCCGTGTCGTACTCGGTCCTCCTGGACGTGCTGCACACCCTGGTGTACAACTTCATGGTGCACGCGGTGTCCACGGGGGTGCCCATGGCCCCTGGGCCCTCCGGGGCCCTGCACACCGTGTCCCTGTTGGCCCTGTTGGCGACGCTGCGTGTGGGGTACTCCCACATCACCCCGGACCTGTGTGGCACCCTCCTGTCCAAGGACCCGGTGTGCGCCAGGGACCCCATCGCCGCTGGCAAGGCGGGGGTGCTAGCCCTGGTCCTGGTGCGCCTGTGGACAATGGTTCGGACCCGGGCCGGGTTCCTGGGGTTCTTGCAGGACCCTGAGGAGGGCCCCCGGTTCGAGGCGGGCCTGGCGAACAGGAACCTGATGCCCCAAGACTCCATGGCGGTCTTTGTCATGACCCCCAGCCGGACCCTGCTGGTCACCATCCGCGCCTCCGAGTTTGCGTTGCACGACTTTTGTACCGGGACCCAGGTGAAGGTCGTGTGCAACACGGAGCCCGGGGTGTTTCAGAAAATGCGGAACCTGCTGCAGACACTCACCACGGTCCTGGTGTCCATGCAGGCCCAGAGCCTTGTGTGTCCCCTGGCGTCGTTCAGGGTCTTGGCTGCCCACGCGGCGCCCTTGGTCGAAGAGGCGGGGCGGGCCTTTGACGACGTGCCCGGCCGGTTGCCTGGCCTGGGGGTCGCCATGGCCCAGTACTGGGAACCCAGTCTGGTCCAGGCCGTGAAGGCGTGTCTGCAGTGGGGGACCCCCGAGGAGGTCCTCATTCCGGTCGTGGACCCGGCCCTGCTACACCCAGAGGCCTGGAGGGAGGTAGCCGCTGACCGGGTGGACAAGACGTCCCGCAGGAACGCCCCCCTGTGGGACGTCCTGCTGGCGGGAGTGAGTGCCATCCACGGGGCAGACACGTACCCTAGGGTGCTGCCCCGGGCCCTGCCCCCGGGCTGGCGCTTCGCGTACGACCGACCCCTGGCGCTGCAAACGGACATCAGACTGGGGACGTACGCCATGCGGGTGGGCGCCCTGCACGAGCGCAGGGTGGAGGGGGGTGGCCCGAGGCCCGCCACCATCAGGTTCCCGGCCTGCACCGCGTACGAGGTGTTGAGGGACGGGGTGTTGACGGGGGACACCCAGGGCAGTCTGGCCCTGGTGCGGGCCGCCCTGGTGCCCGGGGAAATGGCGGACCTGGGGTGGCTGCACCGGGTGCAGTGTGCCACGGCCATGGCCATGCCCCTGACGACGATTGACCTTTTGAGTCCCCACCTCCTGAAAATGTTCAGGAACCCAAAGGTGGTGTCCCCCTCCGCTGGCGCCCCCTCCCCCTTCCTGTACGTGAACACGGTGGAGAGGCAGGGGGGGTGGGCTGGCTGGCCCCCCCAGTCCCCCCTGGCCTCCTACGGGATTGCGTCCAGGGTCCACGTGCACTCCAGTGCTGACGGGGGGGTCCTCCTCTTCCTCTGCGTGGCCATCATGGTTCCGCCCGAGCCCCAGGACCCGGGGGCCCCCGGGGCCCAAGGCACCGCCCAGGGCACCGGGCAGGGCGGGAACCGGGTGGCTGTGCCCCTCTCTGTCATCACGGAAACGGACGTGGTGTTGGTGCGGGCGGGTGCCCAGACCGTGGCCGCGGGCGCCTCCGGCCTCGTCCAAGGGGCGCTGGGCATATTCCACGTGGTTGCCCAGGCACTGTTGGTGGCCCGGGCGAGGGGCACCCTGGTGGTGGACGCCCACCTGGCAGACGTCCCCCTGGTGGCCCTCCTGGTGCACCCAGGGTCCTCCACCGTGGTCACCGTGACGGGCAGGGGGGTCAACACCGCGGTGACGTCCCTGGGGCGGACCTGGGGCTTCTCCACGGTGTCACGGGTGGCGGTGCCCCTGGCGTACCCCGCCCAGGGCCCGGACATTGGGGTGGAGGGTGACCCACGGGGCAAGCCCCCCACGTTCCTGGACGTCCAGGCGGACGTGGTGCTGTCCATGGACCCCGTGGTCCACGTGGCCACCCTGGGGGCGGCCTCCAAGGAGTGGGCGGGCCCTTACTTGGTGGCTGCCTCCCTGGGGGCCCCCTGTGTTGGGGTCACCCAGGTGCCCCCGGAGGGTGCCCTGGGCCGTGACCGCCCCCCCTCCTTCTCCATCATGGATGAGGTCCTTGGGAGGTCTTGGGTCCGGAAAACGGTGCACACCCGGGACCTGTGTGCCCCCGGGGTCTTGGACGGCTTCAGTGCCAACGCCTGGAGGGGCCTTCGCCTGGACCTGGACACCACAAGGGCCACCCGGGTGTTGCACTTTGGGCAGCTGGCTCGAGCCTGGGCTGCGTCCAGGGCGCGCGTCCGCGGGGCCCACCGGACCTTCACCACTTGTTTGGCGTGGGGGCTGGCTGCGGTGTCGTCTGCCAGCATTGCCCGGGTCCACCTGTTGAACCCGCGGGAGAGGAGGGCACTCATTGAAGGCAACAGGGCCGTTGCCAGGGGTCTGGGGGTGGCCCTGTGGGCAGACAGCCCCGCCTTTCACTGGTCCGTCGTCCAGGCGGTGGACACGGTGCACGGGTTTGTGGAGAGCCACACCATGCCAGAGACTCCGCTGCAGGAGCGGACCATGACCCTCCTGTCTCGCTTCCGCCTCCTGACCGCCATCGTGGTTTGGTCCCACCCCTTGGAGTTCCAGGGGTACGTGTTCTCGGAGAGCGTGGCACCGGCACCAGGGGCCCCGGCCCCGGCACCGGGCGCCCCTGGGGCCCCTGCGGTGGGCATTGAGGCCTATGGGGCCTTTGAGACCGCAAAGACCCTTGGGCCCGACAAGGGTCCGGGCCCAGGACTGGGCATTTCCATTCTGAAGGTCAACAGCACGACGTGCACCCGGTTCCCCGGGCAGCGACTGCTGTTCCTACCCTCTGCCATCATGGACAAGCTGAAGTACCAATTTAGGGGGGTGCTGCCTTTCATTCTCCCCACTGTCCCCGCAAAACTTGTGCCAGTGTTGCGAACTCAAAAACGGGCCATTGTGTCCAGCTGTGGCTGGGACGCCCGTGTCCAGGGTGCCTTTGACCTTGCCTTGGAGAACACCATTAGGGCGGTGTCGGTGGTGTTGGGAGTGTTGCAACCCTGAAATCGCAGACATTTTTACATAGCCAATTGTGCCAGAAATTAACTCGACCCGGGAAAAATTTGTCGGTTTCAGGCCGGGGGAGGGAACTCCAATAGTTACTTTGGGTTTTTTTTGGTCATTGGAATGGTCATTGGAGGGCCTTTTCGACGCTGCGCATTCTTCCAATGACCATTTCAATGACCAAATCCGAAACCAAAAAGCCGAAACCGCAGCGTGCAAACAACGTCCAAAATGGGACTTTTACGTCCACTTCCCCTTTTTGGCCTCTCTTTTTCCCCGGCTCTCCACGGGGGTCCGCTGCCAGGACCTGGGGCGTCGGCCATGTGTTCCCCACGTGTGCACACGCACGTGGCTTCAACCCCGGGTGAAAAGCGCTGGGAGGGGCCCTGGGGGGTCACCCCTTAGGTAAGTGGACGTTAATTGAGGGACGTTCCAAAATTTGCGTTCCGAAAAAAAAAGGGCCCGGAACTCCAATAGTTACTTTGGGTTTTTCTTTGGTCATTGGAATGGTCATTGGAGGCCTTTTCGGCGCTGCGCATTCTTCCAATGACCACTCCAATGACCAAAAAGCAGGGCCTTTTGGTGAAATCGCAGACATTTTTACATAGCCAATTGTGCCAGAAATTAACTCGACCCGGGAAAAATTTGTCGGTTTCAGACCGGGGGGGGGGGAAC
>Ga0214921_10012363_pt1 | contig 10215 bp, 8 predicted proteins | sample LL1505_MetaG_FD_177992 | JGI IMG/M metagenome (GOLD analysis project Ga0214921, IMG submission 177992) | Freshwater microbial communities from Lake Lanier, Atlanta, Georgia, United States - LL-1505 | ecosystem: Environmental > Aquatic > Freshwater > Lake | place: USA: Georgia | collected 2015-05-28
GCCGGCGTGCGCAGTGTGTTGCAGGCCGTGGTGAACGCCAAGTCGACCGATTCAGACAAGGTCGCGGATGCGCTTGGGCGCCTGGAATACAACTGGTACAAGGGCAACCAGTTCTATCGCAAGTGCGATCACCAGTCGGTGCAGTCGATCATCATTGTGGAGTCCAAATCCAAAGGGATGAAAGACAAGAACGATGTCTTCTCAGTCGCCAGCATCGAAGCCCCGAATGAGTCAAATCTGCGGTCTTGCAGTGAACTGGGGCACAAGGCCTAACGGGCCGGGCGCTTCGAAAAACGCGACGGTTTGAAAGACGCGACCGTTTGAATGGCGTGACGAAACATGGGTGAACTCACGCCTCAATTGCTTGGCTTGCAACTCGTCACCGGGATTGCTCTCGGAGCCGTTTACGCCCTGCTTGCCGTCGGCCTGTCGCTGATATTCGGCATGCTGACAGTGGTCAACTTCGCCCATGGCGCGTTCTTCATGGTCGGGGCCTTTCTGGGAATTTATTTCCAAACCCTGACCGGAAGCTTTGCCCTGAGCCTCGTAATCACGCCTCTGGTGGTGGGTTCGATTGGCATGCTATCGGAGCGGTTTTTAGTACGCCCCCTGTACGGCCGGGGCATCGACTATCCGCTCTTGCTCACGTTCGGCCTCAGTTATGTCCTGATTGAGTCGATGCGCGTGTTATTCGGCATCGAAGGGCTCCCGTCCTCAACCCCCGCTGCGCTACGCGGATCCGTGGATCTCGGGATCGGCCGATTCCCGCTTTACCGCCTGGTCCTGATCGGCGCGACGGCCACAGTGGTGATGGGTCTATGGCTGGTGATTGAAAAGACACGCTTCGGACTCATCATCCGGGCCGGGTCACGCGATCCCGAAATCGTGCGGGTGCTGGGAGTCGACGTCGCTAAGGTCTGGTTACTGGTGTTCGGCCTGGGCACCGCCATCGCTGGGCTCTCGGGTGTGTTGGCTGCGCCGACTCGTGCCGTCAACCCCGAGATGGGGATCACCGTGCTGGCCGAGTCCTTTGTTGTGACGGTCGTTGGGGGGATGGGTTCGCTAATGGGCGCAGTCGTCGCTGGCTTGCTGGTGGGCGTGGTGTTCAGCATGACCTCGCTGCTCGCCCCCGAGTTTGCGGAGTTATCGATCTTCGTACTGATGGCTCTGGTGTTGCTCGTTCGTCCGCAAGGCTTGTTCGGCAAAGCCGGGCTGATGGGGTAGAGGCGGCCAATGAACGATCTGCGCGGCGCGCCGACACCCTTACTGACACCCGGAATGACACCCCTGCTAACACCCGCACTGACTCTGATTGCCAGACATCGGGTTGTATCGGTCCTTTTGTTTCTGCTCGTTTTTCCGTGGCTGATGCCCTACGAGGCGTTAGCGGTCAACATTCTGATTTTTGGTCTCTACGCGGTTGGATTTAACCTGCTATTTGGCTACACCGGCATGCTGTCATTTGGGCATGCGGCGTTTCTGGGAGTTGGCAGCTACCTGACCGGCATATCGATCGTCCACGCCCACCTGCACTGGTTGCTCGCCATTGCGGTCGGTGTTGTGGCCGCCGGGCTGGTTGGGGTCATCATGGGCCATCTCGCAATCCGCACCCGCGGCATCTACTTTTCAATGGTCACTCTTGCGCTCGGGCAGGTCGTCTACTACGGCTTTTACAAGGCCGAGCGCTGGACCGGTGGCGAGAACGGTTTGCGCGGTGTGACCGTTCCCGCTTTTAAATTTGCGGGATGGACGATCGACTTCACCAATCCAGTCACGAAGTACTACGTCATTCTCGGATTTGTCGCGATCGCGCTCGGTCTCGTTTCTCGCATCCTCGCTTCGCCCTTTGGAGCCGTGATCGAGGCCATTCGCGAGAACGAAAAAAGAGCCGCTGCCTGCGGCTATGACGTCGCCCGATCGAAGCTCCTGGTTTTTGTACTTTCGGCCGCGATCTGTGGGCTAGCGGGCTCGTTACGGGCGCTGCATCTCTCGGTCGTTCCGATTGATTCCTTGCACTACCTGCAATCGGGTCAAGCCGTGATGATGTGCCTGCTCGGTGGCATGGGAACCTTCTTTGGACCCTTTGTCGGCGCCGCCGTATTCTTGTATCTCGAAGATGTGGTCACGACGCTGACGCGGCACTGGATGGCCGTGGTCGGCACGATCTTTATGGTGTTTATCCTGTTCTTCCCACGGGGCATCTGGGGCAGCCTGATTGCCCGCTGGGAACGTGCGACGACACCATCGGTGCCGACATGAGCGCCCCACCGATCCAAAGCCAAGCGACGAATGCGCAAGCTGACATTCTCATCGAGGCCCGTCACATCAGCCGACGATTTGGTGCCTTTCAGGCGCTGACCGACATCACGGTTCAGTTTCGGGCCAAGCAGTTGTGCGCGATCATTGGTCCCAATGGCGCTGGCAAAAGCACGTTCTTCAATATTCTGAGCGGAGCGATAGAGCCGAGCTCGGGTTCTGTGCTGTTTCAAGGCCAGGACATCACCGGGCTGGCACCGCACGAATATGCCCGCCGCGGGATCGCCAAGAGCTTTCAGATCACCAACGTCTTCAAGCAACTGAGCGCCCACGAAAACGTTCGGGTTGCGGTGCAAATGCGTCATGCGCGTTTTGATTTCTTCAGTCCCCGCGCGAGGTTGGCGGGGGTGGCGCAAACGGCCCAGGAGCTCCTCGAACGGGTCGGACTCGCGGGCCTCGGTCAAAAGCCGGCTGGTGATCTGGCTCATGGCCAGCAGCGTTCACTGGAAATTGCGATGGCACTGGCGGCCGATCCGCAACTGCTGTTGATGGACGAACCCACCGCCGGGATGTCGCCAGAAGAGACCACGGTCATGATGGATCTGATTACGGAGCTCGCAGCGGAACGTACGGTAATTTTGGTCGAGCACAAAATGAAACTCGTCATGGGAATCTGCAAGACCCTGATCGTGTTGCATCACGGGCAGTTACTCGCTCAGGGTACGCCCGAGGACATTCGGGCCAATGAAGAGGTCCGTCGCGTCTATCTGGGACAAGGCTGAATCCGGATGATCACTTCCCGCACCCCGGGCCACCCCAGCCCGCTTCTGTCGGTCGAGAATCTCAACGCCTGGTACGACCGCAGTCACGTCGTTCAGAACATCTCGTTCACGGTCGGACGCGGCGAGATCGTCACCCTGATGGGGCGCAACGGCGCAGGCAAAACCACCACCCTGCGGACGCTGATGGGGCTGCTCGTGCGTCGATCTGGCACCGTCGTTTTTGATGGCCAGGCGCTGCATGACCAACAGGCCCATGTCCGTTATCACCGCGGTCTGGCCTATGTGCCCGAAGATCGTCGGATCGTCCCAGGCTTGACCGTTCGGGAAAATCTGCTGCTGGGCATCATTGCGAGCGCCGATCGTGGCGAAGCCGACTCCCGGATCGACGCAATTGCCGACACTTTTCCTCGCCTCAAGGAGCGCCTGAGCCAGGAGGCCACCTCGATGTCGGGCGGCGAGCAACAGATGCTCGCGATTGCCCGCGCGTTGATGGCCAAGCCACAGATGATCCTGCTCGACGAGCCCTCGGAGGGCATCATGCCGGTTCTGGTGGATGAGATGTTCGAACTCTTTCTTTCGATGAAAGCTACAGGCACCTCAATTCTTCTGGTGGAGCAGAATGTCGAACGCTCGTTGACGATTTCAGACCGGGCCTACATCATGGATCAAGGCCAAATGGTCCACGAAGGCAGCGCAGCTGATTTGCTGGCCCAACCCGAAATTCAAAATCGATACTGCTCCGTTTAATGAAAACCGACCGCCTGCCCCCGATTGCGCCAACACAGTGGACACCCGCCCAGCGGGATTGCGCCCAGGAGATCATTGATGGGCCTCGCAAAGCGCTCGTCGAACCCTTCATTCCGATGCTGCGAAGCCCCGAGCTTTGTACCCACGCGCAGCGCCTTGGCGAGTACCTGCGCTATCGCAGCGTCATCGGACTTCAGCTGTCAGAACTGGCCATTCTTGTGACCGCTCGCTACTGGTCGCAACAGGTCGAGTGGTCTATCCATGCCCCGATCGCGATCCGCGAAGGCATTCCAGAATCGGTGGTGACAGCCATCGCAAACGGCCATGAGCCGGCGTTTGAAGACCAGAATCAAGCACTCGTCTGGACATTCAGCCGACAAATCCTCGCCCATCAATCGGTCGATGAGTCCACCTGGTCTCGCGCGGTCGATGCCTTTGGCGAACAGGGCGCGGTCGATCTGCTGGGGGTCGTTGGCTACTACACCATGCTCTCAATCATGATGAACGCATCGCAGACCCCACCACCTGCGGGGTCCGCGATGCGGTTGCCGGCGCTAGGCCCCTTAGCGGAGTAGATTCCGCTGGGAGCCTGCCGCTGGGAAACCCCAGACGGGAAACCCCCGCTGCCTGAATCCTGCTTATCGAATCTGAATCTTCAGGTTGCCCAAGCCAGCGACTGCACCCACCATCAAATCGCCCGACTTGACGGCGGCAACCCCTTCCGGCGTGCCCGTAAAGATCAGATCGCCGGGCTGTAACTCCCAGGCCGCGGAGAGGTGCTCAATGATCTCGGGGATCTTCCACATCAACTGTTCGGTTGAGCTCTTCTGACGGGTCTGACCATTGACGTCGAGACTGATCTCGGCATGTTCGACCGAACCTGCGTCGGCGGCCTTGGTGATCGGCCCCATCGGTGCACTGTGATCAAAGCCCTTGCCAATACACCATGGGCGCCCCTGTTTCTTCATTTCGCCCTGCAAGTCGCGCCGCGTCATATCGAGACCGACGGCATAACCGTATACATGAGACATCGCCTCATTGGCGGGAATATCGCGGCCGCCCTTGCCGATCGCGACGACCAACTCGATCTCATGGTGCAGGTTCTGCGTCAGGCTCGGATAGGGCATCTGACCCGTCTCACCGTCGGCGACAAACACGAGCGCATCGGTGGGCTTCAGAAAGAAAAACGGCGCCTCGCGCCCGGTAAAGCCCATTTCCTTCGCGTGTTCTTCGTAATTGCGCCCCACGCAATAGATGCGGTGGACCGGAAACAAGCCCGATTCGCCATGGACTGGGACAGCGACGGGCGCAGGCGCAGGGAAAATTGTATTCATGAGAGGTCGATTGCAATTGAATGATGAAATCCAGGATTGGCAGCCTGATCGTAGCAAGCTTTGATCGGTGCGTGGCAGGCCAAAAAATACTCAAACTGGGTCAAACTTTTCGGCGCTCTGAAAATTTTCGGCCCAAATCGGGCATTCTGCATATCAATTTGATGCAATGCATCCAGCGACGGCGTTGTCGTTTGGGCTTGGAGCGCACAAGCTTGTCCTCAGAGCAACTGATGTGAGGAGATCGAGTGGAACGGCGTGGGGCTAAACGACTAACCTCTTCGCGAATCGGAGAACGATTTGCTGAATTGCGTCGCGATCGCGGATTGACTCAGGATCAACTCGCTGAACGTCTGCAGGTCGAACGCGAAACCGTTTCGCGCTTCGAGCGCGGCGTGACCGACCCTTCGATGACCAAAGTGCTGGAAATTTGCGAGATCCTCGAAGTTCCGGTCGCCAGCCTGATTACACGTATTTCAGCCAATGTCAGCGATTATCGGGTTCGGATCGAAGCAGCTTTACAAGTCTGCGTGCCCGCCGATCGAGAATTGCTCTGCGAGACACTCGAGCGACTGGCGGAGCGACTGGGCAAGCAAGCCGACAGCAACCGCGACACTGACAGCGCAAGTGCCCCGGCTAATGCGAACGCTAGTGCCTTGACCAGGGTCCCGGGGCCGCGCCGAAGCGATCGGGCGCGAACGGGCTGAGATCAATCGACGGGCGCTCGCCAGCCAGAAGTTGCGCGACCAACCGCCCCGTCATGGCGGCCGAGGTGAGGCCCACATGGGCATGCCCAAACGCGAGAACCGCATTTGCAAAGCGCGGCGAACGACCAATCACGGGCCTTGAATCTGGCAACGACGGCCGCCGCCCCATCCAGCGATCTGCGTGCCCTACGTCCGAATGGCTCAGTTGCGGCAACAAATTCGGCAACTGATCCAAAAGCGCCTCGGCTCGCCGCCAGTCTGGGGGGGCATCGAGTCCCGCAAATTCGACGGTTCCCGCCAGCCGCAAGCCTGCCGTCATCGGGGTCGCGAACCACTTTCCCGCGGCCTCAAGCAAAGGCACCCGCGGCATCACGCTGGGCGACTTGAGCGTCACGTGATAACCACGCTCGGTATCGAGCGGCACGCGCGTGCCCAGTTGTTCGGCCAATGGACCGGAAAACGCCCCAGCCGCGAGAACAACCGCATCGACGTCGATCGCACCTCGTTCGGTGTGGACTTGAGCCACACGCCCATCGCGGACCTCGAATCCAAGCGCCCGGGCGGGCACCAGAACACTAACGTCCGCCCCCCTCCCGTCCATCGCACCCAGCACGCCCTGCGCACTTCCGCCCTTCGCGCTTTTACTCTGAGCAAGGACCGCGCGGGCCAAGGCCTGACAAAGCCCCAGGGGATCAAGACAATGACCCTGATCCGGCAGATGAAGCAAATGCGTGATCGCTGGCGATAAATTCGGATCGAATTCGCGCACCGAACCGCCAGTGAGCGTGTCAATCCGGATGCCACGCTCAGCGCGCAGGCGCCATCCCAAAGCGTCCCCATCAAGCGCCGCCTTGGATCGATAGGCGGCAGCCCAACCGTCGCGGCGAATCAGACCAGACGCCCCCGCCCATTGCGCGAGCGGCAGCCAGGCGTCCCAAGTTGGGGCCAGAAGGGCGTGCATGGCATTGGCCGAGGCGACCACGCGATCAACGCGGCTCGAGCGATGCAGTTGCCAAAGCCAGGGGAGTGCGCGCGGCAGGTAGGCCGGGCGAATGGTCAAAGGACCCTGCGGATCGGTCAACCAACCTGGCGCTTTGGCCCAGGCGCCCGGAAGCGCCAGCGGCACGAAGGACGACAGACTGAAGAGTCCAGCGTTGCCCCCCGAGCACCCCTGTCCGGGCGGGTCCGGATCGATCAGGCGCACTTGATATCCGCGCTGGGCCAGGGTGGCTGCGCATGCCAGCCCCACCACCCCTGCACCGATGACGGCGACGCGCATGGAGTGTGCGCGAAGGGAGCGTCGGGGCCTGTTGAACTATCCGATCACTGGGTAGGCGCGGCCCAAGGCAATGTCGGTTGAAATCGCAACGGCTTGCGAGACGAGGAGTTCAACGGACTGCACCGATCCCTCAAACGTGACGACGCCCTGCAGCTTGGTAAACCCGGTGCCTGCCGCCCCGGTCACAGACCAGGCACCCACCGCTCCGATGCGAACAAAATCCTGATCCTGCGCATCATTGGAATCGGTATCGACGACCGGCAAATTCAGAGTGTCACCCTGATTGCCGATCAACACGAGGGTCGGACGGTTGCCACCGCTTGTGCTCGCATCTGAGAGGTCACTGCCCTGCAGGAAGAGATCGAGGGGGGTGATCGTCCAATTTAGATCCACACCCGTAGCGGTCGCATCAATCGTTTCAAAATTGACCAGAACCTGGCCCTGACCGCTGTCGGCGCGATTGAAATCACCGAGGTTGAAGTCGGTGACGCCATCCAATTTGAAGGCAATGACATCGGCTGATCCAGCGCCGCCATCGAGGCGCGCAAAATTCATGGTCCCAAAGCCGCTGCCGTTCAGATTCACGGTGTCATTACCACCGGCAAGCTCAATCACATCCCGGTAGCTTTGCGTCAGTTCAACCGTCTGTGGATCAGCCGTCCCGGGATATCTCGATACCCGCGGGGTCGTGCTTTCAAAGTAATTGGTATCGAGCGTGTACGTGGTCGCCGAAGGCTTGGTTTCATCGACAACCGAAATCTGAAATTCATCGGTACCCGAATTTCCAGCCAGATCCGTGATGTTCAGGCGCACCCAGCCACCGTACAAGCCCGGGTCTGCGGAGGTTGGCGCCAACAGTTTGGAGGCCGTGATCGTGCCGCTGGTCGCGTTGACTGAAAGCCCCAGTCCCACGAGATTACCGCTCAGATCCTGTGCGTCAAAGATCAGCGTTTCACTGCCTGCGGCGCGGGTTGGCAAGGCATACGACACATTGGTCGATCCGACCACAAACGTGGTGTCGAGTTGCCCCTGGAAGACCGGAGCTTTGGTGTCAATGGTGAACGCGGTCCCTTTGATGGGCGCCGACGCATTGCCGAATTCATCGGTGGCGGTGAACAAGGGCGTGTAGGTTCCATCGGGCAGGTTGTCCGAAAGATCAACCGTCCAGTTGCCAGTATCAAACTCGACAAACGCATCGAGAGTCTGCCCACCGACCTTGACGGTCAATGTGGCGCCCGGCTCGGTGGTACCCACCAGTGTCGGGCGCTGGTTGGCGGTGAAGCCATCCGAGTCGCTCACGCCCGTATCGCTGTTCGCGTCCTTTGCAAGACCGCCGGTCGCCGTCGGCGCCACCGTGTCGATCGAAAATGTCTGCCCGGCAAATGGGGTTTTGAGCGTATTCCCGGCCAAATCCGTGACCTTGATCAGCGGCGTCCAGATTCCATTTGCCAGCGTGACGGGAAGCTGCCACGCCCCGTCATCGCCCACGGGTTGCGCGAGCGAAAACGTCTTGGTCGACCCAGCGAATGAGATCGTTAACTTGGAGCCCGGTTCGGCCACTCCCTCAAGCGTTGGAGAAACATTACCCGTTCGGTCATCGGTTGGATCACCGCCAGTATCGTTGATGGAGTCATGCACCAGGCCTGCGACCAATCCCTCACTGGAAATCAGCGTATCCACAACGAATGAGGTCCCACTGACCGGGTCTTGGGGGTTCCCATCGACATCGCGCACGACAATCGAGGGCGTGTACTCCCCATCGGCCAACTTGCCCGTGATCTGGACCGTAAAGGCGCCTTTGCGATCAGTCGTAACCGGGTAGGAAACATCACCGATCTGAACCGTGACGTTGGAACGCGGCGCTGCGATGCCGGTCAGGAAAGGCGTCGCGTTATTGGTCAGGTTATCGGTGAGCGATGAGCCAGTGTCACTGACAGCCGTGTGCGCCAACTCGACCGTCACCGGGCCGGTGTAAGGCCCCTCAGGCTGAATGGTGAATTTTTCACCAGCAACCGTCGCCGAATTTCCCGCGGCATCCAGAATGCGAATGGTAGGTGCCCAATCACCGAAGCTCAGTTCAACTGGAAGCGTCCACTTGCCATCGGCTCCCACCGCGTTCGGCAGCTTAAAGACGGTGGTCGCATCGAACTCCACTTGCAACAAAGACCCGGCAGGGGCGGTCCCCGCGAGGCTGGGGGTGAGATTGGCCGTAATGCCATCGGTTTGGTCAACCCCGGTATCGTTGATCTCATCGTGGATCAGGCCACCGGTTACGCCCACGGCAACCGGTGCCACGGTGTCCAGCGTGAAAGTGAGCGCCGGGCTGGCCACAGAGATATTGCCTGCGGCATCCACCGCGCGAACCTGAACGCTGTTCGTGCCCTCCAGAGGCTTGATCGTCTGGCTCCAGGCACCTCCACCAAGACTGAATTCAACCCGGGCACCAGCTTCAACTGAACCCACGTTGAAATCGGCGGCAGACGCCGCGGTGTTGGTGATCTTGTCTGTGGCGCTCAAACCAGAGTCGGTCTTGAGCGCGAGACTTGGCGTGGCGGGTGCGACGGTGTCCACCGTGAAGGTCGACCCATTCGCGGTAACCGTGTTACCAGCGACGTCAGTGACCGTGACTTTGGGCGTGACCACACCGTCCTTGAGTTCACCGCCGGCCCGCACATCAAAAGACCACGTTCCGGTACCGCTTGCCGTCGTGGTGTACGCAGCCCCCACGCCGACATCGATCGTGACGGTGGAACCCGCCTCGGCCGTGCCACTGAGTTGAGGCCGGTTATTTGCCGTGATGCCATCGGTCGATGAGGTGCCAGTGTCATTGATCGCAGTCGCAGTCAGTCCACCGGTGCCTGCGGCCGGAACCTTGGTGTCGATCGTGAAACTGGCTTTGGCGGTCGAAGTTTTGACGTTGCCCGCCACATCCGTGATGGTGACAGTCACATCCGGCGTACCGTCGGCCAGCCGGGTGGCACTGGGCAGTGTCGCTGTCCAGCGGCCCGCACTGTCTGCGGTGGTCTTAACCGTGACGCCCGCCAACAGAATTTCGATCGCCGAACCGGCTTCAGCACTTCCGGCCAGCACGGGATTAGCCACATTGGTAATAC
>Ga0214921_10012364_pt1 | contig 10214 bp, 7 predicted proteins | sample LL1505_MetaG_FD_177992 | JGI IMG/M metagenome (GOLD analysis project Ga0214921, IMG submission 177992) | Freshwater microbial communities from Lake Lanier, Atlanta, Georgia, United States - LL-1505 | ecosystem: Environmental > Aquatic > Freshwater > Lake | place: USA: Georgia | collected 2015-05-28
TATTCACCACTTATATTAAAAATAAGTATACACCAGATTGTGCAACATTTTATAACATTCCAGAAAGTTCAGTAACATCTGCTCAAATTTTATCTTATACTCAAGGTCAGATAAAGTATTATGTTAAATCAGTTAAAACAATAGATAACAGCACAAACAAAACAAACATATTAAATTACCGAGTTGATTTTGAAGAATACCAGACAACTCAAGAGGATACAATTGTAAGAACTTTTACAACTGGTGCTCAAGTAACACAAATAGTTAGTAAGTATACAGAAACAATTTATGATTATGAATTGAATCTAAACGAATCTCGTAGGTCAATTTTTTTAGTTAATGCAAAATATGTTTCTGAATTTGAATTGCAGTTTTATAATTTGATGAAAATATAATATGACAACAGGTATAAGATATCCGGGAGATTTTCAACTAATTAGTGTACTTGTTCATGCAGCTACCAAAGATATTGATTTGTTTTTTAATGTTATAGAAATTTCTTATAACGAAGATTTGTTTAATAACACAGCTTCTGGTTATGTTATGGTTAAAGATTCGATAGACCTTTTAAATACTTTAAGTTTATCCGGTAATGAATTTATCCATTTACATTTTGGTAAAGCTGACGACACCACATTTATCATCAAAAAGAGTTTTCGTATCTTTACGGTAAGCAAAAGAGAACCTTTAAATGATGGAAATACAGAAACATATTCAATTTACTTCTGTTCTGAAGAATTGCTTTTATCTGAACAATACAAAATAAGTAAATCATATAAAAATTCAGATATAGCAACAAACATAAAAGATATATTAAAAACATATCTACAGGTGCCGGATAAAAAAATTGCACAAATAGATAATACATATGGTGTTTATGATTTTATAGTTCCATTCTTGAAACCTTTTGATGCTATCAATTGGTTTGCCACATACGCAAGACCTGGAGCTTTTGGATCCACTACTATGGTTGGTGCTGACATGTTATTCTATGAAAACAAATTTGGATATAATTTTAGATCCTTGCAGAGTTTGTATGAACAAAGTTCAATGAGAGAGTATATGTACTCTCCTAAGAATTTAAAAATAAACGATATGCAATATAACTTAACAAATGCACTTTCTTATGAGATAATGGATTCTTTTGATACACTGGCTGGTATAAATCAAGGTATGTTTGCAAATAGGTTATTGTTGGTTGATCCTTTATTAAGAAGATATAAAGTAACAGATTTCAGTTACGCAGATTATAATAATAAAGTTGAAAAATTAAACAATTGGCCAATAACAAACAATTTTAAAAATCGTAATGAGGATACGGTGTATCAAACACCGGAAGCGTCCTTTAAATTGGTTTTTGCAAACTCTAATCAAAACGATTATGCCGTCATCAAAAATAATCCAGGTTCAGTTGCCCGTGATATTTTTGCAGAGACCTACATACCGAATAGAACTGCACAAATACCTTTAGCCAACTATCAGAGAATGAAAATTTCAGTTTGGGGTGATCCATCGTTGACTGTTGGTACTGTCATCACATTTAATTTACTTTCAAAAGATGCAATTAAACAAGCTAAAGGTTTGGATGATTTTTATTCGGGAAATTATTTGGTTACTGCGGTAAGACATATTTTGGATCAATTTAAATATAGAACTATTTTAGAAATATGTAAAGAAAGTGTTTCCATTCCGTATTCTGAATCAAAAAATGGTTCTGTTGGTTGGAGTAATGCGGTTAAAGGAGTTATATAATGTCTAAGATGACTAGTAATTTTGCAGGTTTGAATGGATTTGTTTGGTGGATGGGTGTTATTAAGGATCGCACTGATCCATTAGGATTAGGAAGATGTAGAGTCAGAATATTTGGTTGGCATACAGATAATGTCACCTTAATTCCTGATGCTGATTTGCCTTGGGCTACACCAATGAACGCCATAAATACTTCAAAAACATTTGGTGTACCTGAACTCAATGATTGGGTTGTTGGTTTCTTTTTGGATGGTGAAAGTGGCCAATTTCCTGTGATGATGGGTGTATTACCAGGAATATCACCAGAACAAAAAGCTGGTTATGCAACTTAATAGGAGGAATTATGGCCATTCAAGCTGAACTCTCATTGGATTATGTTAATTATAAACCAGCAACTGGACCAACACTGGAGATGAATCCTAATCCAAATGCATCGAATCCTGTTTATGTATCAGATTATGGAAGACCTGCACAATGGTCATGGGGTGGTTCGTTTTCAACCAAAGGTGTTCAAACTACTCCTGGTATTGCTAGAGGTGCATTAATCAATACGGGTGTTTATATTACTAACAGTCAAGTTGCTCACGTTTGTGATTTTAAATTTAGATTAAATGCAAATTTATCTTTGACTGCTTTAGTTCCAAATGTAGGAATATTATTAGGTGCAATTAAAAATGGTAAAAATGCTGCATCAGCTGCAATTCGCACAGCAATAACAAGACTAAATCAATTATTCAGAACTGCAATCAATGCAATTTTAGCCGGACTTAATGCTGATGTGACTGGAACTTTTTCAACAAATTTCGCTTATTTTAAAGATAAAGTGAGACAAATTAATCAATATTTAAAAATTGCAGCTCAAGTTGTAGCCGATGTTGCCATGGTTTATTATATATTACAACAATTAAATGAAATTACAGCTTGGATAAACTCATTACCTGACCAAGTGAAAAAAATATTAGAAGATTGCGTATTAAATTTTAAATCAGGAATAGCTTCTGTTGGTGCGGCGTTTGCCAATGGTTTGGCCGGAACAGAAGCTAGTCTCACAGCAGCTTACTTGAATGAAAATGAAGCACCACAACCAACAACTATAACAACATATGTAACCGATCCACTAAATGCAAATATAGACAATCTTAGTGCATCAATTAATGCTGGAATAGAATCTGGTAAAGAGGCTGCAGGTAAATGGTTCTCAGGTGATTCAGTTACTAAAGGTAAACCATGATTGGAAATTTATAATGACAATTAAAAAACCAGATTATTTTAACGCATGGACAGAACCCGAATCTGCGGCAAATACAAGTATTAACCCGCTGACAAAGGTAGCAGATTATCAACCAATTTATCCTTTTAATAATGCAACACAGACTCCTAGTGGTCATGCATTTGAAATGGATGACACTCCAACAAGAGAGAGGGTTAGACTACAACACCGCACAGGTACATTTATTGAAATGCATCCTAATGGTGATGAGGTGCATAAGGTTTATGGTGATGGATATGAAATCACAATCAAAGACAAGAACATATTGATTAATGGAAATATGAACATTACTGTTGTAGGTGACGCAACCATTTATACACAAGGTAATGTTACAGAACAAATTGATGGTAATTATGAATTACACGTTAAAGGTAATTATACCACAGTGGTTGAAGGTTTGACCAGTTTTGTTTCACAAGGTGATATGGATATTAAAGCGGGTGGTGCATTAGGTGGCGGTATAAATCTTGTTCCAGGTGAATATGTGAATGTTCTTGGAGATATAAGGTCTGAAGGTTCAATAACAGGCAACTATATTTTTTCTTCGGGTCGAGTGGATTGTATATCTGGTATGTCTGCTTCTTTTGGTGGTTTTGCAACACCCGGAGGTGGTATTTCTGTTGGAACAGGTGTGCCATTCCCTGGCCAAATTTCTAGTTTGGGTCCAATCAATTCCTTAGTTTCAATGTCTGCGCCGTTATCTTCTTCTGCAATATCAACTTCTTTCTTTGCGAAAGATATTATCAATGGAATTTTACGAAATTTACAGTCCCATATTGCACCGAATGGGCCAACAAGCCCACCAACAAGACCAGAAATAACAGCTTAAGGATATATTATGAGTATTTATGGAAGATTAGGGTTCAATTCAACAGACCCAACAACCAACGCGACAGTTACAACCGATAGTAGTGCTGTTGCAAATAATTTGTCATTTATGCCACAATTATTAAATGCATGGCAAACCGAAGATGTGGCCACATCAAATACTGGAGGTTATTTTGTTAATCCAGTATCTACTGTGACCTCAACAATATCGTCCACTATGAGTACGATAAACACAGCCACAATTGGTATTAATGTACAATCGACCATTTCTTCTACTGTCACACAAGCTTTACGAGATTTGGGTAACACAGCAGCAACAGCAGTAAGTTCCGCCGCAAATTATCTATATGTCACAAATAGAGAATCTAATGTCGTTGATATTGGTACAGATATAACCACAGTTCATTACAGAATGGCAATAGGTTATGGAAAAATATTATCTTATATCACTTACCAATCAGATGGAGTGCAGAATAATTCACCTATGATGGGTAACTTTACCAGTATAACTTTAGGTAATACATTAAGTACGTTAAGTAACACATTAACTACACAACAAATTGCACTTTCATCCAGTATCACAATGGGTTCACCTAATACATCTTCTTACACTTTGGCACAAACCCAAGCACTACAAAATACTGTAACCTCTATTAATACACTTATGACATTTTATCCAGCACAAGATAATGCATTTTTTGCAAATTCAGCGGCTGTTATAGCGGATTATTCTGTAGTTTCTCCGTTAAGTGAGTTAGGTGCAACTGAAACTCTATTGGTAAACACTTATATTGGAACTGATAAGTTGAAAACTCGGTTACTCTCTCAGACACAAACCGCAAATGTCTCTTAATAAGAGTAATAAATAGAAGATGGCAACATTAAAAAAAATATATTCAGATTTAGACCTCACATTCAAACGTGTGCCAGGTACGAATGATGTTGCTCTCCGTTATGATGAAAATGCCGTAATAGCCTCGGTTAGAAATCTTCTATTGACTAATTTCTATGAGAGGCCTTTTCAACCTGATGTTGGTTCTAAAATAAACCAACTACTATTTGAACCAGCAATAGACCTCACAGCAACAATATTGGATATGGAAATAAGAAATACTATTAAAAATTATGAGCCGAGAGTTACTATTGATGAATTGCAAGTCACAATTAATGAAGATGAAAATTCATTTTTAGTATATTTAAGTTTTTATGTTGGAAATAACTCAGTACCAACAGCAGTTAACCTAATTCTTCAAAGGTCCAGATAATGGCATCAAATACAAACATACAAGTAGCTAATCTAGATTTTTCGGACATCAAGAGAAATTTCATTACCTATTTGCAATCTCAAGACACATTTAAAGATTATAATTTTACAGGTTCAGCTCTTTCAACTTTGTTGGATGTTCTTGCGTACAACACACAATACAATGCTTTCTACTTAAACATGGTTGCAAATGAAATGTTTTTAGATTCGGCATTACAGCGTTCTTCAGTTGTATCTCATGCAAAATTAATGAACTATGTTCCAAGGTCAGCAATTGGACCTATTGCAGAAATTAATCTTGTTTTTAGTGGAGTGACAACTGCAAATTTTACAATTCCAAAATATACAAATTTCCTTTCAGAACCTGTTAATGGAACAAATTATAATTATGTTACCACAACAGCCACAACAGCGAGTGTGGTTAACAATTTTGCAAAATTTCCAATGATTGAATTGAAACAAGGAAGCCTTTCATCATACAGTTTTATTGTAAACTCTACAAATAATCCAAATTACATATATGAAATTCCGGATACCAATATTGATTTGTCTACTATAGAAGTATTGGTTCAAGAGTCTAGTACAAATACCTACTATGATGTTTATAATAGTGAAATAAGTTATTTAGAATTAAATCCAACAAGTAAGGTATATTTTGTTCAAGAAGCAGTAAATGGAAATTATCAAATTTATTTTGGTGACGGTGTTTTAGGTAAACAATTGTCTGATGGAAATATCGTAAGAGTTAATTATCTAACAACATTGGGAACTGCTGGTGGATTAGCCAATAACTTTGTGTTAATGGACAATATTGGTTCTTATGCCACTATATCTGTTAATCCTTTGACACCAGCAACCCAAGGCACAGAAAAAGAAGCTATTGCTTCTATTAAATTCCAAGCACCAAAAGCTTTTGCAGCACAAGGCCGCGCAGTAAGTAAGAATGATTATATCACAGCAGTTCAACAAAATTCTTTGGGTATTTCTTTTGATGCAGTATCTGTTTGGGGCGGCGAAGAAAATATTCCACAAGTTTACGGCCAAGTGTTTATCTCATTAAAACCAGCTGGTGCATATGATTTAACAACGACACAAAAAGAATTGATTAAAAATCAGGTTCTTAAACCAATTAGTATGATGACGGTTGAACCTACGATTATTGATCCAGATTATACTTATATTCAAATTTCAGCAAATGTGCTTTATAGTACATCTCAGACTACTTTGACTCCTGGAACAATGCAAACAGGAATAAAAAATGCTATTTACAACTATGCGGCAAATAATCTAAATACTTTTAATTCCACATTCAGTTCATATGATGTTTTAACCACAATAAACTCATACAATAAATCTGTAGTTTCTTCCGATTTTACTATAAATGTCCAAAAGAAATTTTATCCTACATTAGGTACTTCAACAACTTACAATTTATATTTCAATAGTCCATTGAAGCGCGGATTATATGGAACTTCTTTAGTTAGTTATCCAAGTGTAACTATTACAAATCCAAGCAACACTGCAACAACATTGAGTGGTGTCTATTTTGAAGAAGTTCCAACATCGACTGTTGGAGTTGACACAATTTCAATAATAAACACAGGTTATAATTATACTGACACACCATCTGTGGTAATTACAGGTGATGGAACAGGCGCAACGGCTACTGCCAAAATTGTTAACAACAAGTTGTACTCAGTCACCGTAACAAATGCAGGTGTTGGATACACTTCTGCACTAGCTACAATTCTTCCTGCTGTTGGAGATACAACCGGTACAGGCGCAGCTGTAGTGGCACAATTACAAGGTCAATATGGAACAATAAGAAGTTACATTAACGATACAGTTAAAGGTAAAGTTGTTGTTTCTGCTAATGTCGGTACAATCGATTATACGAATGGTATTGTTATATTAAGTAATTTTAATCCAATATCAGTCGATAATGATTTGGGTCAATTAACCATATCATGTCAACCAACAACGACAATCATATCTTCTTCGTTGAATAGAATAATTACAATTGATCCATATGACTCAGCTGCGGTGAGTGTTTTTGTTACAGCTAAGAAAAGTTAATTAAATGTTACAAAGTACCAATAAAACATCGTTACTGGTTCCTTTTCAGCTTCCTAAATTTATTAGTGAGGACCCAAACTACGCCAATTTTGTTCTATTTATACAGGCGTACTATGAATGGTTAGAAGAACAAAATAATACATTAGATTTCTCTAAGAATCTTTTGAATTACATGGATGTAGACACAACCACAGAGCAGTTTTTACAGTATTATGTAAATGATTTTATGTCTTATTTCCCACAAGAAATATTGGCAGATAAAAGAAAAGCAATCAAAATAGCAAAACAACTATATCAGAGTAAAGGTACGCCCGCTTCTTATAAGTTTTTGTTTAGAATACTTTACAATTCTGATGTAGAATTTTTCTATACTAAGGATGCTTTACTAAAAGCTTCTGCTGGTAAGTGGTATGTTCCTAGAAGTTTGAAATTGGCGACCAGTGATAAAAACTTCCTATCAATTCAAAACCTTAGAGTGTTTGGTAACATTTCAAAATCTATTGCGACAGTTGAAACTGCAATATTTGATGGTCTTAAAACAGAAGTATTCATTTCAAATGTTGAAAGATTATTTCAATCTGGTGAAACTGTTACTGTTGTTGATTCAAATAATCAAACACTATATTTTCTAAATGGTGCAATAGTACCAGAAGGAACAGCTGGTTCAGAATCCTTGACAGCACTCATTGTTGGCCAAATTAGTCAAGTTGTTATTGATCCAAATAATAGAGGTCTGTCTTATAGTACAGGTGATCCAATTGTTTTCTATGGTGGATTAAATTCAAATGTGGCTGGACCAGTTGGTGCAACAGCATATGTTGGCCAAGTTACATCAGGTTCAATTCAGCGTATTGTTGTTTCAAATGAAGGATATGGATACACAACCTCTACATCAAACCTTCAAATAGGCGGTGCCAATACTTTTATACAATTTACAAATATAGTGGGTACAAGCCCCCAAGCTCCAATTGCAACAGTTGGTTCTTTGAATCCCACAGGAATTGCAAATGTAACTTTTATTCCAACCGATAGTATACAGTTAAAGAGATACCATTGCATTGGAAATATTGCAGGTAGTTCTGGTGCAAACACATATAATGTATCAACAGGACTTTGGACACAACAATCTTATCAGTTTGCAAATAATTTAAGTGCAAATGCAAACACAACTTTAGCAAATGCGTTTTCATTTACTGGTTTTACAACATATCCAATTGCATCACTTATTGTACAGAATCAAGGTGGTGGTTTAAGTTCTCCTCCATCGATACAAGCTATATCAGAATATACGACGGATGTCTATTCTCAAACAAATCTAGCTAACTTAGGTATTCTTGCACCAATTCAAATTGTTAAACCTGGTTCAGGTTATGCAAACAATGACCAAATTGCAATTATTGGTGGATCTGGTTATGGTGCTTTTGCTAATGTAACTGTCAATAGTTCTGGTTCAATTGTATCTGCGGCCTATGTAAGCAATTCGACAAATAGGATTTCCTTAGGTGGCATGGGTTATATGAATGTATTACCTGTTGCTGTTGTCAAACGCACAGCTAATGGAAATGTGACAGTAAGAACAACAAGTTCAGTAGTTACGGGTAACGGAACAAACTTTACTGCACAATTCAGTAATGGTGCTTTACTGGTAACAAATACAAATATTGTAATTGGAACAGTTCAATCTGTTGTAAATGCAAACTCAATGATACTCACTGCGAATTCTAAAATTAATGGAAATGCAAATTCATATTATCTAGGAACGGCACAGTTATCGATACCTGGAACTTTAGGTACAGGTGCAACTTTTTCACAAACATTAAATCGTGTAGGTGCAATTACATCATTCAATATCACAGAAAACGGTCAAGATTATATTAGCGCACCAAGAGTATCATTAAAAGTCCAAGATTTAATTGTTTCGAATGTTTCAACATTGAGTATACCAGTGAATGGTGATATAATTTATCAAGGTGCAAATGTAAATACTGCTACATATATTGCTTCTGTCGATTCAATCAACGCATTACAAAATTATATTCCTGCAAATAACAGCATATATCAGTTGAGAGTATACAACTATAATGCAATACCTAATAAAAATTTGCCATTAAAAATTGATGTTAGAGATGCTGCTTATTCTCTTGTTTCTGGTTATACATCTATACATAATACCACATTTGATAATTCTGTAGAGAATACACGATTCGATTCTGCAAATGGTATAATTACATATGGTGATGGTTTTGCAAAAGCGAATGCAACTTTCTTGAATGGTTTGGTAATTGGAAATGGCCAATATTTGGATACTTCAGGTCAACCAAGTGCTTTTGATGTATTGCAAAGTGTGGATTATAATAACTACACCTATCAAATAACTCTATCTAAAGAGATTGAAAAGTATCGTGATGTGTTATTGAATTTATTACATCCATCAGGCACAAGAGTTATTGGTCGAATTGCAATGCGTTCAAGCAACAATATGAATTTCATCGTCAATGATGCATTAGATACAGGCCACACATTAGGTTATTATGCAGGAAATGCAGCGACTGTAACAATCTCAGCAGGTAATGCAACAAATCCAAGTAATAACATGGTTACTTTCAATAATTTGTATGGTGCAAATATTGCTAGTTTCCTCACTGCAAATACCACAGAAATCGTATTTGTTTATGGAACAGGCCTCAATGATTCCGTTCACGGTTTAGTTTCTAAGATAAACTATGCATCCAATACTGTAACACTACAAGATAATGTTTGGACTTATTTTGCCAATGTGGCTATAGGAACTTCTGCATCCAATGGTAATAATCAGATAATAAATATAACATCATTGACCTACAGTTATAACATAGTCAATAATGGTTCTTATAGTAATACCGCATACCCTATATTGGATATTATTCGTGTCGGTGATACGATTACAGTTAATGGAGTGGCTCAGACAGTAACATCATTTAGTTCTCCGTATACTTCTGTTACTTTAAGTGGTCCATTGACAAGTGGTGCAAACGGATATATTTCTGT
>Ga0214921_10012366_pt1 | contig 10214 bp, 6 predicted proteins | sample LL1505_MetaG_FD_177992 | JGI IMG/M metagenome (GOLD analysis project Ga0214921, IMG submission 177992) | Freshwater microbial communities from Lake Lanier, Atlanta, Georgia, United States - LL-1505 | ecosystem: Environmental > Aquatic > Freshwater > Lake | place: USA: Georgia | collected 2015-05-28
GGAAGAAAGCTAATAAATAAAAATTGATATATTCATTATATTCTATCCAATAACATGCTATTCTCCAAATTATTCTCATAATGGAATCTCCGGAAACTAATCAATTGATTAAATGTTTTATAGTTATGATTCACTATTTTGGTGCACTGCCTCTTTTCATCACTCAGATAATTTTTGGAACACAGACACAACAATATTCTAGCTGTGATTCTTTTGTAGGTGTTTCTGATTGGCTAATTGTGCAAGGATCTACAGCAATTGGTACTGCTTTTTTTGCTATGTTACTGATGGCTGCTATTAACTGCAAAAATACGTGTCAGACAACATTTTATCGTACAATGCTTTATTTGTCATTGATATGGCAATGTGTATGGCAAATTGTTGGTTCTGTCATGTTTTGGCGTGATTGTCTGCATCTAACTCCGGCTTCCACAAATGATCTAATGTGGGCATCATTAATTATTGGGCATTTATTGTATTTATGTGCATTTGCATGGCTTGGGCGAGACGAAAAAGAGGCATTCTGGTTATAAACAAAATTGAGAATATTATTTTTTTATTTATTGACTCAATAAATAAAAACAATATATAATTTCTATGAATCAGCTCCAGAAGATGTTACAATTGATGCCATCAGTGCTTTTCGTTCAGGACTACAGATAGCTTCACAGATTGCCACACGTTGTTGATAGAACTTTTGACATTCCTCCTCACAAATATGACCATACTTATCGTGCGCAGTGTGTACATATTGAATGTGCGTGATCTGGGTGATTCCAGCGCGATTTGTAATTACTGCATCTACATAACGACATCGTGCACCATAGTCAAAACTACCATCATTTGTAGTACTAATTACCATAGTGAATGAATACACATCATCACCAACTCCATTGACTAGAGACACACCATGTTTTGTCGCAACGAAATGACTAGCAGGATCTGATTGCAACTGACACGCAATGTCAAGTAGGATCTGCAAACACAGTTTGTTGTACATACAACCACAAGTCTCCCAATTGTCAAAATTGGCGAAATGGGTTTGATCTCCCTTACGCAAAAACAATAATTGATAGTTATCTGATACAAATTCAATATCTGCCTCCATACTTGCAAGAACATCACAATTTCCAGTGACGAATGCCAAACGATGTTGTGTATTGTCTTTTTGTATATGGCAAATCAGTTGAGTTCCATCATTTAGATTTAGTGTTATACGATTTACGTCAATCCTTTGGTACAAATCCTTTAGTGGTTCATCCACGTAATGCACAATGTTGCCTGTGTAATCATCATGTATTCCTTCGGTCAGAAGAGGTCGCACCAAGATTGGTCTACATCGTGGTTCAACGGACTGGTAAGTCATGCGCAATGCAACCTTGTAACCTTCAATATAATCATGATTTGTACTGATATGCCCTGTGTGATAGATATCACTTCGAAAGTACATTGGACAACGTGTAGAATTTTCGTCACGAGTAGCCTTTCGATATGTTGCATGATCCAATATGCAATCTACATGAATTGTTGTTCTGTGTGCACAAGCCAGTTCATCCATTTGAGTCTTCACAGGTTGATTAAGCAGATTGACACGCTGGACTTCTGGATCATCATAGGGCGTGAGCCACCAGAGTGCTGGGCCAGGTGATGATGCGTAGGGGTGCACAAGTTGTTGCTTCAGTGCATTGTACTTGTCACAGTCATCATCAGGTGCAAGTGTGACAGTAGGGCACTGAGACAATACACTGGTTACAATGTGCCGCAGCTCATCATCGTAAAAAGGGGCCTGATACGTAGGTTGATGAGGTTTGACATAATCACGTTCATCAGTTGATACGTGCCCTGAACGTTCACCAATCTCACGGAGTGTGACCATTGTGGCCTCAAGAAAGCCCATAACAAACATTGTATTTGATCGCTGTTCAGCTGTGCAAGCACAGATTGCATCAAGTACTATCGAACAGGCATCAAGCTTGTCATGACAACTGGTCATTCTAACAAGAGGTATATGACCATTCGGTATAATTGGGATGTATAACTATCTAATATTTCAATTTTTTTGTTCAATAAAAGAAAATAATGCATAAAAACAAACAATAATAATTTCTATGAAGCAGTCCCAGAAGATGTAACAATTGATGCCATTAGTGCTTTTCGTTCAGGACTACAGATGGCTTCACAGATTGCCACACGTTCTTGGTGTAACTTATAATGTTCCTCATCATGAATATATTTGTACTTATCATGATTAGTTTTGACATATAGAATGTCCATAACCTGATTAGATCCGGCACGATTAGTAAGAACAGCATCTACATAGATTTGAGGAGTACTATATCCACAATTGTAACATTCATTGTTAACCTCAGTAATGAATGAATATACATCATCACCACAACCATTAACCAGAGTCACACCACGTTTTGTTGCAATGAAGTGACTATCTGGATCTGTGCGGTATTGAGCAGCAATGTCAAGTAAAATTTGCAAACACATTTCTTTGTCAGACCAAAAACTACGATTTATACCTCTACCACTATTACCACCAGCATCACTAAAAAACCATGCAAACTGTGTATCATCACCGATACGCTTAAAGTTAATACTACTGCATTCGGATGTAAATTTAACATCTACTTCCATGCTTGCAAGAATATCACCATTTCCAGCGATAAATGCCAGTCGGTCTCGTGTACCATTTTGCTGCATATAACCAATCTTATAAAATTCATTGCGGGGTTCATCTTTATGATATGCATTAATGGTATACTTATCCTGTATTGGTTCGGTCAGAAGAGGGCGCATAAAGATTGGTCTACATGATGGTTCAAAGCTTCGATAAGTCATGTGTAATGCAACCTTGTAACCTTCGATGTAAATGGGAATTTTACTGATATGGTCTCTGTGATACATATCGCTCGGAAAGTACATTGGACAACGTGTGTGATATTCGTCACGAACTTCATCTCGCCATGTTGCATGATCCAAAATGCAATTTACATGAATGGTTGACCTATGAGAAGTAGCCAATTCATTCATTTGTGTCTTTATTGGTTGATTCATTATTTCGACTCGTTGAACCTCTGGATCATCGGGACAACTGCACCACGCAGCATAACCAGGAATCGAATCATATGATTTTTCAATACTTTCCCTGAATGCAATGTATTTAGTGCAATCATCATCAGATGCAAAAGTGACACCAGGACACTGGGACAACACACTGGATACAATATGTCGTAATTCATCCTCATAATAAGGAACTTCATGAGTGATAAGAGGTCGCGAGTAATCATCATCATAAGATAAGGAATCTGATAATGTTCGTCGTTGATCGCGTAGTGATACTGTGCGTCCTGTGAGTTCACCCAGTTCACGAAGTGTTACCATTGTGGCCTCAAGAAAACCCATAACAAACATTGTATTTGATCGCTGTTCAGCAGTACATACGCTAATTGCATTAAATGCCAGGGAACATGCATCAGTCATTTTACAGAAGACATACTTTCATTTTATAGATTGTATTGTATAAATGTATAATATTTCAAATTTTATAAAAAGTACAATATCTAAATAAAAAAATATATTATAGCAACTTGATCATCTCGTCAACGTCCAGATAAGCTGATAGCCATTTCTTTAGGTTATTGAGAATAATTGTGTATTTACTATCACCTAACTTTTTGAACTCATTGTAAATCACCAAATTGAAATATAAATGTGGTGTAATTTTCATTGCTGTTGCTGCAACACTCAATCCAATGTTTGATGCATATCCAATAATTATTGCTGACGACCTGGTAAGGTTAAATGATCCTGTTACATCTTTATGCTCAAGAATTTTAGTTGGATCAAATACAAATTTTGGTGAAAGTGGAGCACGTGCATCATCTGACATACCCGAACTAACTTCAGATGCTGGAGCTGACAACTGTGTCCCAAATTTAAAAATAGGTGCTGTGGCTGATACTGGATTTGCAAAACTAAAAGTGGGTGCTGTGGTTGGTATCGGATTTGCAAAACTAAAAGTGGGTGCTGTAACTGGTGCAGGTGCTCCAAAACTAAATCTAGGAGTTGCAGTAGTTGCTGTAACCGGTGCAGGTGCTCCAAAACTAAATCTAGGAGTTGCAGAAGTTGCTGTAACTGGTGCAGGTGCTCCAAAACTAAATCTAGGAGTTGCAGAAGTTGCTGTAACTGGTGCAGGTGCTCCAAAACTAAATCTAGGAGTTGCAGTAGTTGTTGTAGGAGGTGCAAAACCACTAAATCCAGGAGTCACTGCAGGTGCTGTGACAAAAGTTGTTGTTGGAGTACCAAAACCTCTAGATGTAAATCCGGCAGATGCAGGGGCTGCCATTCCAAAACTAGCAGATGCGGGGACAGGTGCTGCTGTACCAAATCCTTTGGGTGTAAAGCCACCAGATGCAGGAGCTGCAAAACTAAAACATCTAGATGGAAATCCAGCAGACGCAGGAGCTGCCATTCCAAAACCAGCAGATGCAGGAACTGCCATTCCAAAACCAGCAGATGCAGGAGCTGCAGAGTTAAAATATCCAGGAGCATACTGAGGAACAAGTCTCGGTATAGAAAATTCATTAGTTACAACATTTTCGCTAACAATAACAAATGATGTGTGTGGATTCATAAGTTGATGCTTTAAACTTAACTCGACCAGTGCGTCCCTATTACTGTAAGTAGATTGGCGACTCAGTTCATCCATTTTGGAATGAACCCACAGCATCTTAATAATTTGGGGTGCTGGCTGTGCAGATGTTGCCGGAAAAGTTTCAACAATTGATGCATCACCATCTGGTGTATAATATGAAAGTGTTGCCCCGGTACTTAGAAAAGATGCATATTGATCACTATTCAATTTGCAACAACTTGAGAAATAATGATTGGGATAGATTGATCGTTGTGTTGTCCTGTATGTTCCGATTTCGAGTGTGGGATGTTGAAAAGTCTGTTTTGATACACAGCTTAGTAGATAAATTACATTATCACTTATATCAGTATCATCAATAACCATTCTGCACGTGCCACCAGTTTCATATGACATTTTCTCAATTAAATCCCTACTAGCATCACTACCAATACCGACCCCAAATACGCGACACTTCTGGTGAACACTATGACTCTTCAACATGCCAACTAGATGATCAACATTGCTGACTTGCCCATCTGTCAACAAAATGAATACCTTCTCAATATCTTTTTCTGCGGGTACTGGTTCTGTGTTGATACGAAATGGAGCCAAATTGTCCAATAAGACATCATTTAAACAGTTATAAATGTTAGTTCCTCCCATATCTGTTTTAAAATTGTGAATATTTGCCTTGAATATCTCAACATTCTCATTAGTCACTGGAACACTGTGTGCCCACTGTGCAATGTATGAACTGCCAAAACTAATAATGTTAAAAAATGAATCGTCACTCAATGACAAAACAAATAGTGTAAGTGCCTCCAAAGCATTGGCAATTTTACTAGGTGTCATTGATCCACTCTGATCAAGAATAAACTGATAACTCTTTGGTGATGTGTCTGCTTCAACATCTGCAATTTGGTGTGCCATCAAAATATAATGATCATTATCATTTGCAGTATCACAATAATCGTAAAGCAATGTCCGGGCATCTGTCTTGGCATACACAACAAAATCCCCACGTGATGGTGCTGTACTGACAGTGAAGCATACATGTTTATCAGAATTTGTTACAAAGGAAATATGATTAGTTGGTGAAGTTATCTCCAAAAATTTACTTCCTGTACGCCATGTTAGATGCACGTTAAAATCGTATGCAGTGTGTGTTGTATGTAAAAATGTAGACATAACAAATAGTCCATATTTGCTAACATCATCCGGGGGAACATAAATTGGTGCAATGTTGGTTGGCAAAACAAATTTGAATCCATTTGCATTGACTGGCAATTTTGTGAGATATGTTATTTCTACAGTGATTTGTTCATCTGGCAAAATATTTCCAAGTATGACCCTGTACAAATTGTCATGCTGTGTCAATAGTGCTGCATGTTTGCCATCACGTTTTGCAGTTGAATACTCATCATGTCCATCATTTGCTGGCTTGACAACACCAATCATTGAATGTGACCCAATGGTCATCTTAAATCCGGACACAATGCTACCATCTGTAAGCTTAAATGTGTAGTGTGCCTCAATTGGTCTGTCATATGAATTTTCGTATGTCTGGGTGACAATAACTGTACCAAAACAATCAAGTATGTCTCCAACCACAGAAACATTTTTTAGAGGGATCTTGGGATCATTTTCTGTGTAGTTACCATCTGAAATACTAGCAATGACCATTGTAGAATTACATATGAACATTTTTTATTAAGGATGAATAGGGAATATATATTTCAGTTTTTTTGATAAAGAACTGTACTAAATAAAAAAATATATTATAACAACTTTATCATCTCATCAACATTTTTATATTTTAGAATTTTTGCATAATCTAAACATAAATAATGCATACACATTTCAATGTTTTTATTTGACTAAAATTATTGTGTAAATAGTAACTTATCTGCCCTAACCAAATGTGCAAAATCTCCATCAAATGTTGTATTAGTTATTTTTCCATCAAATGAATGTTGCGATTTCCTAAAATAAAGTTTCAAATCAATACTGCCATTTGTATACCAAATCAAATCATTAACTCTGACACAATATGATGGTTTACTGCATTTCCAACCAATATTTTGATAAAGTAAGAAATATTGTGCCAATTTATTTAGAACTATTCTGGCACTAGTCTTTCCATATCTGGGATAAACAACAATGCTGGGCAATACACCATATTTTTTATTAAATTCCTGATCAGCTCTTGACCTCCACTGATTTATTAATACTTTTATTTTTCTAACATTATTTTGTAAATCAGTGTCTGCATACCAAGCCATAATCAATCGTTTCAATGTCCACATCTGGTATTTTGGTTCTGGTTGAAGAGCTATTAAATATTCTTGCATAAATATTTCCTCAGCTTCTTTTTGTTCATCTAAATCCTTTTGTAACTGTTTCTGAAAATTACTTTGAAACAATACATACTTCAATGTGTCATAGTCTATTGGTGATCCATATTGCCATTTGAAATATTTAAGATCAGGAACTAGTTTGGGAGTAATCATATCATCTATTTTGATTCCCTTTCTACTCAAATGGACATATCCATTAAATATTGCTGTCTTGAGATCTCCAAATAGGTAATTACCATCAGTTTCAACATTAATCATGTTTTTCATTAACCATTTGACAATCTTTTGTCCTTCTTCTGTTTCATCATCCTGTGTCTCTATGATATTTCTAATGGCAATATTAGAATTAACAATAATCTTCATTTCATTTTCTGATATCACTGCTGGAGTATTTAATTTTTCCAATAGAGCAGTCTTGAATTCATAGCTGAGTGGAGAAAATGATTCATTATCATCAAACATTTGTGTATTAATAGTTTTGTCTTCAAATAATGCATCAAGTTTTAATTCACCTGTTTTTGCAAGCAAACTTGTATCAACATAATCAGCAGGTGCATTACATCTATCAGCCTTTTCACCACTAGGATCAGAATATATTGCCTCTGAACCTGTATCTGTCTTATTTAACCGTGTGGGCTTTTTACTTAATAAATCATCTAGGCGATATTTGATATCTTTATGAATAGTATTAACCATACTGACATTATTATCCATTAATATTTTTTGTAACTTAGTTTTGTCAATATATCTCCATCCATAAGATGGCACAAGTGCTAAAAATCCATGATTGGACATTCCCTTTGGAATTAAATTATGTTTCACCAAAAAAGGATCAGTGAATTTTACATTATTAATTAATAGTATTATAGCAACCGTTGAATTATTTGATAAACTATGAACTTGCCCAATACATAAATTAGTATTGTGTGGTGTATGTACAATAACTGTTGAATTAATTATTGGGGGCCAATGTGGATTATATTCTGGATTTACTGAACCAACTATTTTGAAGGACATGACATATATTTTATGGTGAAAATAAAATATATGATATTGCAAAATAATATGAAAGATTTATTTTGCATATATCATATATTTTATGGTGAAAATAAAATATATGATATTGCAAAATAATATGAAAGATTATTAGTCACACAATATTCAAGATAATTATTATTTATCAGATTTGTGATCATCATCAGATGTGTCATCAATCTCTTCAATTTCATCCTCTTTGTATGCCTCACTTAATTTTAGATTTTTATGATTGTTAATAGCATTTCCTGACCCATTTGCAAAATAATAATTTGATTCTGGTTCTTTTATGCCTTCATCTGGTTCATATCTAAATGTTAATCTCTTGTTCTTCTTCTTTCTGGCCTCAATCATTAATTTTCTCTGTCTGTCTGGTGTGATAGTATCACCAATACAATCAATCACAAAATCCTTAAACAGTGATTCATCCAGTATAGTTTTTTTTGTTCTATCAAAATAATAATTTCTCATATCTGACAAATGTGATATGATAACATAGTAGAGATTAACTAAATCTTTTGCATTATCGGTTCTAGCTTTCATAACATTTATTAAGGCATACAAAAGTGTCACCTGAAATGTTCCTATAATGGCCGATCCCTTTTTTGGTTCTGTAAATGTCTTATTGGCAAACACAGTTGCATTTACTTTGCGATATGGATGACACTTTTTATTATTATTATATATTTTTGCCACTAAATCACCTTTGAGATAAATTTCAACACTATGACCTGTGAACTGGAAAAATGGATAAAATTCTGTATGTGTTATTTCAGATGCATCTATTGTATCAATACTTTTGAGCTGTGCAATGAGATCAAAAAAGTCAGTCCTGTAATTAGATGATATCATTTCATAATAAGGAACTGCTAAATATTTGTAATGTTTTCCAAGACTTTTGTTTTGCACTATTTGACTTTCTTTTAAAAAGTGATTATATGCATAAAACCCAATATTTATTAAACTTTCTCTATCGGTAATAAACTTTTGTATAACATCTAAAACAATATCAAGTTTGGGTGTTGAACCACTAATATTAATGGGTGAATCATTATGTGGCAATGGATAATGTTTCTGCAATAATACAAATCTCTTGAAGCCTTTTAAATCATCGGTGTTGAATCTCCAATAACTCAAAAGTGGATCACTTAACATCCTCAAATAGTCAATGGTCATAAATGTTGGATGTATAACCTGTATACCATTGATCTCCTTGAATGGCATTTTATTATAAACATTTCTTGGTACATATGAAATATCACAATAGAGTTGTTTGTCAATTAAAATACTATATGTTTCTGGATGTTGAGCTTCGATACCTCTAACAAATTTGTACCCGTCTTTGGCCATTAGATTACATATTTTCATTAGATCAGAAATTGGATCTGGAGAATACATATCAATATCAGGTACATCATCACTTGTATATATTGCATCATCTGGATTTTTATCATTAATTAATAAATTTATTGCAAATCCCCCATATACCTTTCTTTTATTTTGCTTAGCAAAATCTATCACTATTTTATGTACCTTTTTTTTTTCACTTAATGACGGTTCTAATTGTAATTCCTCACGCCTTTTTTGAACAGCATTATGGATTGAATCCCATTGTGCCGACACAATTTCAAGATCATCAGTAAAATATAGAGCCATTGTTATAATATTAATAATGAAAATAGTAATAGTAGAATGATTTTTTTTATCAACTTTTATCCAAATAAATAAATTGCAAACAAAAAATGATTTTTGTTTGCAATTTATTTATTTGGATCAATTGATCAGTGCGTCAGGGTGGGTGCTCAGTTGATCAGTGCAGTTCGCATCTTGGCAACCTCCCGGTGAACATAGTGACGAGTTACCGCATTACTCGAGGGAAAGCGAAGGAATCCACATCTTACGGGCTCGATGACCGTGATGCTATTTGACTGTCCGGTTGCGGTGGCCGTTGTGATCCATGCCTCAGTGTAGCCAGAAATGACACCTGCCATGTCATCATGGCTACTGTTAACGTACACACCGATGGACATCACTGGATCGTCACACCGATCAACACACTCCAGTCCGGAGGGGCGCGAGACAATGCGACCCCCAGCATCCAGACAGGAAGCAATGTACTTGAGAATGGTCCAACAGCCTGCAACAGGAAACAATGTGCCATCATCCTCACTTCGCCAGGT
>Ga0214921_10012367_pt1 | contig 10213 bp, 10 predicted proteins | sample LL1505_MetaG_FD_177992 | JGI IMG/M metagenome (GOLD analysis project Ga0214921, IMG submission 177992) | Freshwater microbial communities from Lake Lanier, Atlanta, Georgia, United States - LL-1505 | ecosystem: Environmental > Aquatic > Freshwater > Lake | place: USA: Georgia | collected...
TGGATTGAATCACCACTTGATGGAAAGTCAGTCTCAAAGTTATTCTCAACTCACCCACCGATTGAAGAGCGAATCGAAACTCTGCGCGCGATGGAGTCCTTAGGGCCGCAGCAGTAGTTACTTTTCAGCCTCTGGTGGTTGTGGGAAGAACAAGGTGAAGGTTGCTCCTTTGCCCAGTTCGGATGCAACAGAGACGCTTCCCCCATGGGCTTTCATCACGGCATCGACAATAGATAGTCCAAGCCCGCTGCCTTCACCATCGATTCGAACACGAGAGGAATCCGCACGGTAGAAGCGTTCAAATATACGTTTCTGATCTTCATCACTAAGGCCAGGGCCGTTATCACGAACTGCAATTCGCAGACCGTCATCGTTCTGGGCAATTGATACATCAATGGCAGTCCCAGCAGGAGTATGTGTTCTTGCGTTAGCGAGTAAATTTGCAACAACTTGGTGAATACGGTGTTGATCACCGAGTGTGTAGAGCTCATCAATGTCACCGCTGAGTGAGATTGGATGATCTGGGCCAGCAACACGCGCCGAGGCGACAGCATCTCTTGTCACTTGGGCAATATCTACAGGCAGATGTTCCATCTCTCGAGCTTGATCAAGGCGAGCAAGAAGCAATAAATCTTCTACAAGGGAGCCCATACGGACTGATTCACCCTCAATGCGCGAGAGCAGTTGTTTTGTATCTTCTCCACCCGCTACGGCTCCTTGACGGTGAAGTTCTGCAAAGCCACGGATTGCAGTCAGCGGCGTACGAAGTTCATGTGAGGCATCTGCCACAAAGCGGCGCAATTTATCCTCACTTGTCTTACGAATGGCAAATGATTCTTCAATGCGAGTAAGCATCGTATTAAGGGAAGTGGTTAATCGACCCACTTCTGTATTTGCCTTAACTTCAGGGAGTCGCGCAGAGAGATTACCGGCAGCAATTTGTTCAGCGGTATCTTCAACATCTGAAAGTGGCTTAAGACCAACCTTAATCATTGTTCGCGATGCCAGTGCGATAAGCCCAACGATTACAAATCCAATAAGGAAAAAGAGCCACTGTAGACGAGAGAGTGTGCGATCGACATCGTTAAGCGATTGCGCAATTGCAACAGAACCCAGACTTGAAGGAAGCGGGAGTGCTAGAACTCGAAAGTTTTCACCAGCTGTTTTAACTGTAAATGGGCGACCTTTAAAGGCGGCAACTTCAGTCGGTGAATAACCGGATATGTAATCCCTGACAGATACCGTGTTGAGGTCTCCACCAATCCCACCTACTACTGCGCCATTGGCGTCCAATAGCGTGAGAGAAGTAGTTGTAGGCACTCGATCTAGCGGGGTTTGCGGCACCTTATCTTTATCGGTTTCCCGGGTACTGCGCCTCTCTTGATATTCGTGATCGTCGACTATTCCTGCGAGATTAACGCGCGGAAGTGAACCATTAGCCACACTAAAAAGCTGATCATCAATTTGATGGACGAGAAAAGATTGCAGTTGTTTCTGCGCAACAACACCAGAAGCGGTAAATCCAAGTGTTGAGAGAATGACAACGCCAAGCACTAAGCGATTGCGCAAACTCCATTGCGAGAAAGGGCTAGTCATTGTTTTTCGCTGGGTACTCGAAGTCGATAGCCGACACCACGGACGGTATGGATCAGAGGCGGCTCGTAGATATCAATTTTCTTTCGAAGATAGGAAATATAAGTTTCAACGATTCCGGCATCACCTCGAAAATCATATTCCCAAACGTGATCGAGAATCTGCGACTTTGATACAACTCGATCGGCGTTGATAAGTAAGTATCGAGTGAGTAAAAATTCTGTCGGCGATAAATCCAAAAGATTTCCTGCACGTCGTACTTCATGAGTTGCTTCGTCGAGTTCAAGATCTGCAAAGCGAATCTTCTCGTCATCATGGGTCATCTCAACAACACCGATACGACGCAAGAGCGCGCGAAGACGTGCGACTAACTCTTCTAAACTAAATGGCTTCGTCATGTAATCATCGCCACCGATTGTTAGCCCAGCAACTTTATCTTCCATGCCATCTTTGGCTGTAAGGAAGAGAACGCCAACCTGTGCACCTTCGTTGCGAATTTGGCGACAAACTTCAAATCCATCTTGATCTGGAAGCATTACATCCAAAATGATTGCGTGCGGTTTAAATTCTTCGGCAACTGCCAGTGCCTGTGAACCAGTAGCTGCAGTGCGGACATCAAAGCCCACAAAGCGAAGGCTTGTTGAGATGAGATCACTAATGCTTGTCTCGTCATCGACAACGAGAATGCGCTGGCCAGTTGGTTGTGTCATGGCTCAAGGCTCCTCCCTATTGCTGAGAGAATGCTGAGAATTGGCTCTAAAGAGAGATAATTAGCGCCACTTGGTCGCTAGCGAGAAGCCGACTCCGATAAAGGTAAAGCCAATAATCATGTTCCAGGCGTTGATTCCAGGGACTGGGTACTTGGTCTGTGAGACGTAATAGGTGACGATCCAGAAGAGACCTATGAGGAAATTAGCGACCATGACAGGGGCCAACCAACTTGGGCTCTCCAATGGAGCGTGTGGCTCTGCGGTGTAGACCTGCTCCTCGTGGGCGCGGGAATCCTGAACCTTCTTACGCAATTTCGACTTTGGCATGGGTGAAAGGTTACACGCTTTAGATACTAATTCGCCACACCGGCAACGGGCAGGATAGGCCAGAATTGTGCCATGACAGGTACCACTCGAATTCTAGTCGTGGATAACTACGACTCATTCGTCTTTAACTTGGTGCAGTATCTGCAGCAATTAGGTGCCGAATGCACGGTGCTACGCAATGATGAAGTTCAAGCAAGTGCAGCTGGTGGCTACGACGGGGTACTGATCTCACCAGGACCTGGGACACCCGAGGAAGCTGGCGTAAGTATTGCGATGATTAAATATTGCGCAGAACATGCGATTCCACTTTTCGGAGTGTGTCTTGGCCATCAAGCGATAGGTGTTGCATTTGGTGCAACGGTATCTCGTGCACCTGAATTACTTCATGGCAAAACGTCGCAAGTACATCACACGGGTGCGGGAGTCTTTACTTCGATCCCAACGCCATTTACTGCAACGCGTTATCACTCACTTGCGGTAGAGCCATCAACAATCAGTAAAGAGTTAGAGGTAACCGGAAAGACAGAATCCGGTGTTGTGATGTCGATGCGCCATAAAACCTTACCGATTGAAGGCGTGCAATTTCATCCCGAGTCAGTGCTAACTGAGTACGGGCATTTAATGCTTGCTAACTGGTTGACGCAATGTGGAGATAAAGATGCGCTCGCAAAGTCAGTTGGCCTTGCACCTGTATTAGGGAAAGCTTAAGCCGCAGCTTACGGCGCGCGATTAATTGTAATTGTTACCGAGTCACCGATTGTCTGGGTGGTTCCGGCAGCTGGTGCTTGACGAATCACAACACCAATAGGTTGCGCTGGATCGTAATCGTAAAATTCCTTGATCAGAAAATCTGAATTAAAGAGAAGCGTCTTGGCTTGGATTGCTTCAATGCCAACAAGATCAGGAACTTCTACTTCACCACTCGCAATTGTAAGGATTACGCCAGAACCTGCAGTGATTGTAGAACCAGCGCCAGGGGCTACTTCCAGAACAGTTCCTTGTGATTTATCAGAGGGCGCGGCAATTGTTTGTGAAACTACTAAGCCAGCAGCAGCTAGTGCAGCTCGTGCATCGGTGAGCGCCATGCCAATAAGCCCCTCGGGAACAATCGCGTTTCCTGGTCCATCAGAGATCGTCAGAACAATTCCAGAGCCGGGCTTTACATCACTTGATGCAAGCGGGATTTGGCTGGCAATACGCCCTGCAGGAATTCGTGGATCGTGCGCGCGGGTAATGGTGACAACATATTGACTCAAAAGTTCTCGCGCTTGGTCTTCTGTAAGACCGACAACATTTGGCAGAGAATACCCAACACTTGGTCCAGATGCTCCATTGAGTGAAAGTCCAACTATGGCAAGCACCGCTGCGATAAGAATCGAACCACCTGCAATCAGGAAGCTACGACGTTTTAACGGGCGGATTCGAGTGATTTTCGTTGTGACATGAACGCCACTGCGCAGACGTTTGATATCTGCCAACATCGATAACGCATCTTGATAACGAGAGTCAGGACTTTTACTAAGGGCAACCGCTAAGACAGTTTCGATGTCGGCAGGTAAATCAGGTTGCAAAGATCGCGCTGGCGGATATTGTCCAGAAACATGTTGCAACGCGATTGAAACCGGTGTCTCACCAGTAAATGGTGGGCGTCCTGTAAGTAATTCATAAAGCAAGCATCCTGTGGAGTAGAGATCACTTCGTGAATCAGCGATGGAGCCTTGGGCTTGCTCTGGCGATAAATATTGCGCAGTTCCAACAACATTCCATGTGCTGGTTAGTGTTGCACCAAGGTCATCAATCGCACGGGCAATTCCAAAATCCATCACTTTCACATCACCGGAATCTGTAATCATTATGTTTGCTGGCTTGATATCGCGATGAACGATGCCACGCATATGTGAGTAATCCAGAGCTTCTAGAACTCCAGTAATGATTTCGAGCGCACGATCACATGCAATACGTTCGCCTTCATGAATCAATTCGCGCAATGTATGGCCTGTAACAAGTTCCATCACAATGTACGGCGCTGGATCTTCACCTGAGTCATAAACGGCGACAATTCCTGGATGGTTAAGACCAGCCGCCGCCTTTGCTTCTTTTCTAAATCGGGAGACAAAGGATGGATCTTGCGCTAAATCACTGCGCAGGATTTTTACTGCGACTTCGCGCGAGAGACGTTGATCCTGAGCGGTGTAGACATCTGCCATTCCGCCAGTGCCGATCATGGCACCGAGCAGGTAACGATCACCGAGAAGTTTGGACATCATGAGGCGGCCGTTCCAAAGAATTCAATCTCGGTCTGTGTCGGAGCACGATCCGAAATATCGGCAACGATGATGGTGACGTTATCGGGAGCGCCATTGATGTAAGTGGCATCAACAAGGGCGGCAACTGCATCCGCAGGAGATTGCGACTTCACCAGCGTTTTGATCTCTTTATCTGTGAGAACACCAGAGAGACCATCGCTACAAAGAATGAATCGATCGCCATCCTTAAGGTCAAAAAGATGTAAACCGATGGAAAGCGTCTGGCTTCCCATGAGAGCCTGCGTCAACATAGATCTTTGTGGATGCTCTGCAACTTCTGCCTGCGTGATCGTGCCGGCAGCGAGTAGTTCTTGCATCACTGTGTGATCAACAGTGAGTTGTTCGCATGATGTGCCACGAATTCGGTAGGCACGTGAATCGCCTACGTGTAGAAGTACAGCTTGATTATCTCTAATAAAGAGAGCTGTGAGAGTTGTACCTAACCCACTCAACGTTGGATCTTCATCGCTAGCCGCTTTGAGCGCACTATCTATTTCATCGATTGTAGAATTGAAATAGTCATCAGCAGAGTCTTTATCTATCTGTGCATCTGTAAAAACTGTTGATCTTTGCGCGAGCACTTTGATTGCAATTGCTGAGGCGATTTCACCACCTGCATGGCCGCCCATTCCATCTGCAACAGCAATCAAGTGTGGGTGCGTAAGTGCACCATCCTCATTTCCATTACGGATTAAGCCAACTACTGAGCGCGCTGCGCTAACAAAATTGAGGCTATCCATAACGCTTAGCCTAACCGACGGCGCATCGAACTACTGTGCTCGGCTATCCTTGCGCAGTGAGTACATACGCCTATCTCGGTCCTGTCGGGACCTTTACAGAGGCTGCGCTCAAGAAGATTACAACTTCGACCGATACCCGTACTCCTTATGCAAATGTGACCGCCGCTCTTGATGCGGTTCGCAGCGGGATCGCTGAGTTCGCTCTTGTTCCCATTGAAAATTCAGTCGAAGGAGTTGTAGCTCGCACTCTTGATGAATTAGCAACAGGCGACCCACTTGTTGTTGCTGGTGAAGTAACACTACCTGTGACTTTTGCGCTGATGACAAAAGACGGCAACGCTGCCATCACTACAATCGCCACACATCCTCATGCAGAGGCACAGTGTCGTACATACATTGCTAAGAATTATCCTCACGCAGAACTTGTTGCTACAGCATCAACTGCCGCAGCAGCGCAATCTTTATCACGTGGAGAATTCGATGCAGCGATCGCATCCAGTGCCGCCGCCGAACACTTTGGTCTGACGGTAATCGCTGACAATATTGGCGATAACGATGGTGCCGTAACGCGATTTGTGCTGGTCGCAAAGCCTGGACAGATTCCGCCACCGACAGGCCACGACCGCACCTCTGTTGCGCTCTTTATCGATATCGACCACGCAGGTGCGCTCCTTGAAATTTTGACCGTCTTCGCCGATCACGATGTAAACCTGACATTCATCCAGAGTCGTCCAACCGGGCGCGAACTTGGTCACTACCATTTCATTATTGATGTCGAAGGTCATTGCCAGGATGAGCCGGTTGCTCGTTCACTTGATGAGCTAGGCGAGATCTGCGATGAGATTAGATTCTTAGGTTCATATCCACGAGAGGTGCGAGCATGATCGATATTAAATTCCTGCGCGAAAACCCTGATGCAGTCCGTGCATCACAGAAGGGTCGCGGAGAAGATGTCGGTGTTGTTGATCAAGTGCTTGCCAGCGATGAGTTAAAGCGCGCTGCAATTACCGAATTTGAACAACTACGTGCAGAGCAGAATCTTCTCTCAAAATCTGTCGGTGCTGCTAAAGGCGACGAAAAAGCTGCACTACTTGCAAACTCTAAAGAGCTTGCCGACAAGGTAAAGGCAGCAGATGCCAAGCGCGCAGAAATTGAAGCACAAGCAAATTCTTTGGCAATGGTTATTTCAAATATTCTCGATCCAGATGCACCTATCGGTGGAGAAGAAGATTTCGTAGTAATCGAACATGTGGGTACGCCACGTGATTTTGCTGCGGCTGGATTTGAACCAAAAGATCATGTCGAACTTGGCAAAATTCTTGGCGCAATTGATACAGAGCGCGGAGCGAAAGTTTCAGGATCTCGTTCGTATTACCTCACTGGCGTAGGTGCACTTCTTGAATTCGCACTCGTTAACTATGCAATTTCATCTGCGACAAAGGCTGGCTTTATTCCAGTGATTCCTCCAGTACTTGTGAAGCCGGCAGCGATGGAGGGAACAGGATTCCTTGGACAGGCTGCTGAAAATGTTTATCATCTAGAAAAAGATGGCTACTACTTAGTGGGAACCAGCGAAGTGCCACTTGCAGCATTTCACATGGATGAAATCCTCGATGGAGCAAAGCTGCCTATGCGATATGCCGGTTATTCATCATGCTTCCGTCGCGAGGCGGGAAGCTATGGAAAAGATACTCGCGGCATTATTCGTGTACATCAATTCGATAAGGTCGAGATGTTCTCTTTCTGCAAGCCAGAAGATGCCAAAGAAGAACATAAACGTCTTCTGCAATGGGAGAAGGATTTCCTCAATGCAATGGAGATTCCGTACCGCGTGATTGATGTTGCATCGGGCGATCTGGGTTCTAGCGCAAACCGCAAATTTGATATTGAAGCGTGGATTCCAACACAGAGCGCTTATCGCGAAGTAACGAGCGCCTCGAACTGCACTGAATTCCAGGCACGCCGTTTGAATATTCGTTACAAAGATAGTGATGGAACAAAGGCAGTTGCCACACTTAACGGAACTCTTGTTGCAATTCCTCGCATGATTGTTGCAATTTTGGAGAACCACCAGAATGCAGATGGAACTGTCAACGTTCCTGCAGCCCTACAACCATTCCTTGGAATGACACGATTTGAGCTGGTGTGAACTTAGGAAAGATTCGCCCCAAACTCATTGCCACAGATCTTGACGGAACGATTGTTCATCACGATGGCACTATTACAGCGCGCACACTAGAAGCCTTTGCACGTGCACGCGATCTTGGTGTTGAGATTTGGTTTGTTACAGGTCGCCCACCTCGCTGGATGGGTGAGATTAAAGATGCATTTGGTTATGGAAATGCAATTTGTTGTAACGGAGCAATGAATTATGACTTACTTAAGGGCACTGTCATTGAAGAGTGGGCAATACCTGATGATCTTTTGCACCAAACACTAAAAAAATTGAGGCTAGCAATTCCTGGAGTTTCGTTCGCTGTTGAGTCAGATAACTTCTTTAAACGTGAAAAGTCCTATGTGGCAATATGGGACGCTGGTATCGATCACGTAGGTTGTAACCAGATTGAAGAAGTACTTTCACTTCCAATCCTAAAATTATTGGTCCGCTGTTCAGGACACGAATTCACTTCTGATCAAATGCTAGAAATTGCACAACGTGAAATTGGAGATTTAGTAACCGTTACACATTCGAGTCCAACGGCATCATTGCTCGAGATTTCAGCTAAGGGTGTATCAAAGGGTGAAACTCTCGCACTCATGGCAGGCCGCAATGGTTTCTCAGCTGATGATTGCGTCTCTTTTGGCGATAACCCCAATGATTTTTCAATGTTGCAATGGTGTGCTCGATCGTATGCAATTGCAGATGGTCATCCAGATGCACAGATCCACGCTAAAGATGTGACAGAGCCACATATGGAAGATGGCGTTGCCAAGATCATCGAAAAACTCCTCGATCTTCCTGCCTAAAACTCCTTCAACTCCTTCGATTTTTTAGATCCTGCATCCGTCATGTAACCTCTCCCACGGAGGGCTCGCATAGCGGCCGAGTGCACCGGTCTTGAAAACCGGCAGGTGAAAGCCTCGTGGGTTCAAATCCCACGCCCTCCGCCAGTTTTGCTTCGTATCTAATTTCATACAGGCCTGTGGCTGACTTCATAGCCAGTACACGGGCTACCACCTAGCGCCGCCTGATTATTCGGCGCACACTTGCCCTATTAAAGCCATCAAAACGTATGGCAACGCATGGCAACGCATGGCAAAGAGGGGTAATAGAGATGTCAGGAGTTTTCTCTCCAACGCGCGCTGAAATTAAAGAGCGCACGCTTCGTACCGATAAGTGGTGGTTACAACCACTTGCAACATTCGGAGTTCTCTTTAGCTTTGTTATTTATGCAACCTTCCGTGCTTTCGAAGGTGCTAATTACTATAAGGATCATTTGATCTCACCGTTCTACTCACCATGTTTATCGCAAGCTTGTATTCCTGAAGCAACGATCGGTGGATGGACTCCGATTAGCGCTGAAGTTTTCAACTTTGCACTCTCGCCTGCGTTAATCATTCTGATCTTCCCACTCGGATTCCGCATGACGTGTTATTACTATCGCAAGGCTTATTACCGTGCGTTCTGGATGTCACCGCCAGCGTGCGCGGTTGCTGAGCCACATAAGAAGTACACCGGCGAAACTCGCCAACCTCTGATTTTGCAGAATGCACACCGTTGGTTCTTCTATGCAGGACTTGTCTTTAACGTGATTCTTACTTATGACGCGATCATCTCTTTCAAGAACAAAGAAGGTGAATGGGGTCATATGAGCGTTGGCTCACTCGTTCTTGTATTTAGCTCTGCGATGCTCTGGATGTATTCACTTTCATGTCACACATGTCGCCACACTATTGGTGGACGTTTGAAACATTTTTCTAAGCATCCAGTGCGTTATAGAGCGTGGACCTTTATTTCAAAGCTCAATCACTCACATCAACTCTTCGCGTGGATCTCACTCTTTGCAGTTGCATTTGCTGATATTTATGTCCGTCAGGTTGCTGCCGGCCACTGGACCAACCTCTACTTCTTCTAAGGGACGATGACAATGACAGAATTAGAACGCTACAAATACGACGTCCTCGTTATTGGCGCGGGCGGTGCTGGTCTTCGCGCTGCAGTAGAAGCACGTGAAGCTGGATTGCGCGTAGCAATCATCTGTAAATCACTCTTTGGTAAGGCACACACTGTTATGGCAGAAGGTGGCGCAGCTGCATCAATGGGTAACGTCAACAGTGGAGATAACTGGCAGGTGCACTTCCGCGACACAATGCGTGGTGGGAAATTCCTTAACCATTATCGAATGGCAGAACTTCACGCGAAGGAATCACCTGATCGTATTTACGAACTCGAAATGTGGGGCGCTCTCTTTGATCGCACCAAAGAAGGAAAGATCAGCCAACGTAACTTCGGTGGACATGAATATCCACGTCTTGCACACGTCGGAGATCGCACAGGTCTAGAACTTATCCGCACCATGCAGCAGAAGATTGTTCA
>Ga0214921_10012368_pt1 | contig 10213 bp, 9 predicted proteins | sample LL1505_MetaG_FD_177992 | JGI IMG/M metagenome (GOLD analysis project Ga0214921, IMG submission 177992) | Freshwater microbial communities from Lake Lanier, Atlanta, Georgia, United States - LL-1505 | ecosystem: Environmental > Aquatic > Freshwater > Lake | place: USA: Georgia | collected 2015-05-28
CGGCTGCCGGCAAGCGTCAGGGAATCCCTGCGGTGACCGAGGTGCTGCTCAAAGGCACCTGCGGCAACTGCGAGTGAGCGTGGCCCTTGCGAAGCCGGCTGGCGGGGGCGAGGATGCGCTTGAGTTCAATGCAGCCAATGCAGCCATGTTCATCCGTTCTCGATGGGTCCGCCCATGCCCCAATCTTCCGCACCCCGGCCGCAGACGACCACCGGCACGCTCCAGATCGGCGACCAGTGGAACGCGATCAACATCATCGCGCATTCGCAGACCCACCCGCTCAAGGCGATCTGCGAACTGACTGAAAACGCGATCGATGCCGGTGCCACGCATGTCCACATCCTCCGCCGGCGGCACAAGGGCGACGTCTACCTGGAGGTCGTCGACAACGGCCGGGGCGTCGCCCCCGACGAGGATGGCAACCCCGACTTCCTGCGGATCGCGACCCACCTGTGCGACTCGATGAAGCGGCACCTCGATGCCCAGCATCGCCGGGGTGTGCACGGTGAATTCGGCATCGGACTGCTCAGCTTCTGGAGCCTCGGCGACGAACTGCGGATGATGGCCGGCGGGCCGGCCGGAGGGCTGCATGAACTGGAACTCAAGCGTGGCGGCCGCACCTACACGATCCGTCCCGTCCGTGGCCAGTTGGCCACCGGCGGCACCCGGGTAATCGTCGGCCCGCTGCTCGAGGCCACCAAGAAGCTCGTCACCGGAGACAAGGTGGCCCGCTACCTCTCCGCCGAACTCCGTGATCGGATTCGCAACACCGGTGTGAAGATCGAGGTGGTCGACCGAGTGTCGCGGAGCGAGCAGATCGTGACACCGCGCGAGTTTGACGGGGAACGGCTCGAGATCCCGCGGCGGTGCACGACCCCGCTTGGGGACGTGCACGTTGAACTCTACATGCGGTGCGAGTCGAGCCAGCCCGATGCGGCAATCGCGCTGTGCAAGGATGGCACGCGGGTGCTCAGGGATGTCTGCGAGCTGCTCCCCTTCCAGCATGCGCCCTGGAATGACGGCCGGCTCGAGGGCCTGCTCGATTTCGATCCGCTCCTGCTCGCCCCCGGCACCCGTTCAGGGATCGTCGCCGATGCCGCGTTCGACGCGTTCATCGCGGCGACCACGGCGATTGAGCCTGAGATACTCGCGGCGCTCGAGCAGCGGGCGCAGGCGGAGACCGACCGCGCCAGTCGGCAGATTCTCAAACAGGTGCATAAAGCGTTCGTGACGGCGCTGTCCGACCTGCCCTCGGCCGACTACATCTTTTTCGACATCCCGAAGCCAGCGTCGGCCGTCGGAAACCGGCCCGGGGAACCGGAGCACGGCAGCCGCACCACTGGCGAAAATCGATCAGACGGCCCGCAGCCGCTCTTGCCGCTCGATCCCGGTCCGCTGCACAGCGTGCGGATCACGCCCCGTCATCCGCGGCGGACTCCGGGCGGCGCGTGCCAACTGACGGCGTTCGCCCGTGATGCTCTCGGCGTGGCGATCCCGGAAGGAGTGCAATTTTCCTGGAAGGTGGTCGAGGGGAACGCACACCTCGTAGATGCGGATGAGGCGACCTGTCGGGTGATGGCAGACACGCTGGGCGTGGTGACCGTCGAGGTGGTCGCACGCGAGGCTGCCGGCGCGCCCGACGCGGCAGCGGCTGCCTGGGGTGCGATCGCCGGCGAAGCCGCGCCGCCGGCGCAGATCTCGGATCGGGTGAGCGTGAAGTTTGTGGACGACGTTGCGGCCGCTGGCGGTGATCCTGGCGGCAGGGGGTTGCCGTCGTATCGCCTGGAGCCGGAGCACGGACAGCCATGGCGATCGCGGTACGATGCCAAGGCCAACGAGATCATCATCAATTCAGCGCACCGCGATTTCCTGGCGAGCAAGTCCTCGGTGCCGAAGCACCGGCGGTACATCGGCAAGCTCTACGCCAAGGAAGTGGTGCTCAGTAATTTTCCGCACGAGTCTCCGGCCCAGGCGCTCGAGCGGCTGGTTGAAGTCACGCTGCGGACCGAAGACGCGCTGTAATCCAGGGGGAGGCCGCGAATCCGGCTACCAGGCCGATCGCGGCGCCGATGAGGTCGCAGACCCAGTCTTTCGGGTCGGCCAGCCGGCCGAACAAGGGCTGCGTCAGTTCATCCAGGCTTGCGAACGTGGCGAGCAGGACAAAGAGCGTGACCGCCGCGGTCAGCGCGGTCCGCCATCGGCCTCCGTAGGCGAGCGCCGCCAAAAAGCCCAGCGGGCCGTAGGCCGCCATGTGCAGCAGCTTGTCGGGATCGAGCAGGCCGTAGTCGGCGGCCCGCACGAGGAACTCCACGTCGTCGGCGGGCGCATGCGTGGCGACGATGAGGATGACTCCATACGCCCAGAAGCAGACGGTGAAGACCGTGCGGATGTGGCGGGGAAGGGGCATGACGCTGGGTCGGCGGCGGCCAGAGTTCTCAGGATCCGGGATCAGTATCGCGGCACGCTCTTGTCGACGTCGGTGCTCCAGGCGTCGATGCCGCCCTGCAGGCTCGAGACGTTGGAAAAACCGCGCTCGCGGAGCCAGTGCGTGACCCGCAGACTGCGGACACCGTGGTGGCAATGGACGATGATCGGCTTGGTCTTCCAGGCCTCGAGTTCACCGACCCGTTCGGGCAGTTCCTGCATCGGCAGGAGCAACGCCCCGGCGATCTTCGCCGTCGCATGCTCCTCGGGCGTGCGGCAATCGAGCAAGAGCATCTCGCCCGGATGCGCCTCCCAGAGGAGCCGTTTGGCTTCCGCGGCGGAGACTTCGATCGGCGTGTCGGACATACGGTGTCTCCATTGCAGCGGGATTGTGTCCCGGCTGTCTTTGATGGCGTTCGATCAGGGGGCGGTCTTCAACAGCGTGTCGATCGCCTTCGCTGTTTCGTCTTGCAGAAGGGTGCCGACCGACGTGCCGCGTGCGGCGGCGAGCTGACGCAGCTGTTCGTACTGCCGCAGCGTGAGCTTCGTCTTGCCACCTACCTCGCAGGTGTTCGGGGCGTTCAACCAGAAGTCGTCAGCCGTTTTCAGTTCGGTGTCGGAGAGGCCGAAGGCTTTCAAGATGCCGCGGGCCATCATCCGATCCCCGAGCGGATTCATGTGGACCCCGTCGGAGGTGAGCTGGTGGTCGTGATGCGGGCCGGGCTTGAGGGCGGCATGCATGTCGGCATCCAGGTCGGCGAGCAGGCACTTCTTTTCCGCCGCCAGCGTTCGCAAAAAGGCGTTGTAGGGCGCGAGCCGCTGGTTCTCGCTGTTGGTTGCATCCTCGCGAATCATCGTGGCGGTGAGGATCATCACCTTGATGCCCGCGGCCTGAGCCCGGTCGATGATGGCGGTGATGTTCTTCTTGTAGGCGTCCAGCGGCACGCCGTTCGCACCGTGCCAGACATCGTTCACACCGCAGCTGAGCGTCATCCAGTCGGGCTTCTTGCTGATCACGTCCTTGTCGAGCCGTTCCAGCATCTGGTTCGACTTGTGGCCGCTGATGCCTGCGGGAATCATGATCGCCTTGATCCCGTTGGCCTCCAGCCCACTGATCACCAGCCGCACATAGCCGGAGGCATTGTTCGCGCCTCCCTGCGTGATCGAGTCGCCGAGGAACGCGATCTTCTCCCCTGTTTTCACGGCCGGCTCGGCATGGCACATCGCCGGCACGAGGGCAGGAGCCCACAACGAGCAGAGCATGAGTGTGAGCGTGGCGAACGGTTTCAGGTTCATGGGGGCGTTGTCCAGTGGTCGAAAGGGCGCGAGGGAGGCGATCCGACAGGTCGTTCCGGACTCCCGGTGGCGTCCAGCGGCGGTTGCATGATCACTTCAGAATAGCCCGGGCTCCGTCACGGAGCGAGCCGTTCCGTAATCCAAGGGCCCGAAGCGTCACGACGGAAGCGGAGTCGGTCGTGGAGCCGGCTCGGACGGCCCTGCCAGAACTCGATCCGCTCAGGGATGAGTCGGAAGCCGCCCCAGTGGTCCGGCCGCGGGATCGCCGCGTCATCAGAGTGCTCCGCGCGGAAACGGGCAAAGAGCTGTTCGAGGGCGTCGCGGTCAGGGATGACCTGGCTTTGCGGCGAGCCCCAGGCCCCAATCCGCGACGTGCTTGGCCGACTGTGAAAATAGGCGTCGCTCTCGGCCGCAGTCGTCCGCTCCACGCGTCCCTCGATCCGCACCTGCCGCTCGAGCACCGTCCAGTGGAAGGTCAGCGCGGCATGGGGATTGTCGGTCAGTTCCCTGCCCTTACGGCTCTCGTAGTTGGTGTAGAAGCAGAAGCCGCGGTCATCGAAACCCCGCAAGAGCACGATGCGGGCCGAGGGATGGCCGTCGGGCGTGGCGGTAGAGAGCGTCATCGCCTCGGGCTCTGGCACCCCGGCGGCCACGGCCGCGTCATACCAGATTGCGAACTGCCGGATCGGGTTATGGTCGACGGTCGATTCGTCGAGCGCACCCTGCTCGTATTCCTTGCGGGCGTGGGTCGCCCGGGACTCTATGGTGGGTTCCATGTTGGGTTCCATCTCGTTCGATACTCCGTCGGTCACACGGTATCCATGATCGCAGCATTCATCATCGCTGCATCCATCATGACTGTATACGGCATGGACAAGAACGGGCGCGGGTCGAGGCCTCGTCTGGTCGATGGAGCTGGTTTGATCGATTGCCGTCGGGCTGCTACGATGCTATACAGGCGTCCAATTCCCTCCCCTGTCCATCTTCATCAGTTTTCACATCTTCATCAGGTTCTCTGAGGGTGATCCCATGGCCACGGTGCTTGTCGAAGACCAGGTCGAAATTCCAGGAGACGTGGCGACGCTGACAGCCTTTCGCCACTGGGCGCTCTCCGAAGCGTTTCCCAAGCGTGGCCGTATCGACTGGGTTGGCTCGCAGATCGAGGTGGATATGTCACCGGAAGACCTGTTCACGCACGGCACGCTCAAGACCGCGATCGTCGCGTCGCTGTGGCCGCTTGCGCGGCGCACGGGCTACAACCTCTTCACCGGCGAGACGAGGATTTCGTCGGTCGCGGGGAACGTGTCGGCGGAGCCCGACGTGGTCGCCGTGTCGGATGCCGCGATCGACACCGACCGGGTCCGGCTCACGCCGAAAGCCGGGGGCGAGACCGACCGTTTTGTCGAGCTGGAAGGCGGTCCGGAACTGGTGGTCGAGATCGTCAGCGATGCGTCGGTCGGCAAGGACCGTCGGCGGCTGCCTCCCGCCTACTTCGCCGCCGGAGTGACGGAGTTCTGGCTGATCGACGCCCGCGGCCCGGAGCTCGAGTTCGTCATTCACCACCGCGGTGAGAATGGTTTTGTGCCGGCGCCGGTCGCGGCGGACGGCGGGCAGCCGTCAGTAGTGTTCAGCTGTGGCTTCCGGCTCATCCGCGGCCGTAATGCCCGCGGCCGCTATGTCTACGACCTCGTCGTCGTGGACGCGGCTCGCGACCGGGTGTGATGAAGCCCCGGTCACGGAGAACGCGCGTGACCATCAGACTGTGGCTCAACGTGTGCTCGGCACGAGGACGAGCCGCCGGACGTCGGCGACACTTCCACCGGGAATCGTTGTCGCTCGGAGCGTGAGCGTGGCGGGGCCCGCGGCGAGTTCGATCCGGCCAAGCGCGAGCGGCCGAAACTCCTTGTCGAATCCCTCCCCCTTGCGGGGCACGCGGTCGTGGGTGGTATCCAGCGGCGGATCCCAGCCGGGCTGAATCGTGGCCTGCGTGGCTGCGGCGCCGCAGGCGAGCGCGATCGTCGAGCCGGCGTCGGCCTCGGGGCAGGTGTACCAGAGTTCGGCGTCGTAGCTGCCCGCAGTGAGCACGTCCACCGTCCAGGTGATCGAGTCGTCGGTCGTTTTCCAGTTCGTGAAGGAGGAGCAGTTGGGAGCTTTCGAACTGCGGGCCACGCCACCGTGCGGCACGCCGTCACGGGCCGGCAGTTCCGTGTGCGGTGCACCGGCAGCGGCCACCGGGAATCGTTCCTCTTTCGGTGGCGGCACGGCATTGAGTACATCGCGCCGCCAGTCTGCAGCGAGGGCCCTAAGCCGCGCGGCCTCCTCGGGCTCCGCGGCGGCCAGGTCGCGGGTCTGGCCGGGATCGGCGTCCATATGATAGAGCCTGCCCTCCGCGTCGAGCCGGTGCGTCTGGCTGCGGACGCTCACCTTGCCGCCGAAGCTCGCGACTATCGTGCGGGCGGCGGCCCGCTTCGCCACCGACTCAGCCGCTGCCGTGCCGAGCAGGAGCGGCGCGAGATCGAGGCCGTCGAGCGGTTGTGTTGGGCCGACTTCGATGCCGGCCAAGCCCGCGAGCGTGGGCAAGAGATCGATCGCACCGGTGATCTGAGGGATGCGGGTGCCGGGCCCGATCCGTCCCGGCCAGCGGACACAGCAGACGCTCCGCACGCCGCCGTCGTCGGTGCTGCCCTTGCGGCCCCGCAGGCCGCCGCACCAGCGACTGCTGTTGGGGCCATTGTCGGAGAAGAACACCAGAATCGTGTCGTCGGCGATGCCGAGTGAGTCGAGCGTGGCGAGCACGCGGCTGATGTTTGCATCGAGGTTTTCCATCATCGCCAGGGCGGCACGGGTGAACGGCAGGTCCTCGCCGTCGCCCTCGGGCCCGCGGAGCCCGATCGGGTTGTCGCGGAACCGGTTCCACTCGTCATCCGGCACATCCATCGGAGAATGTGGTGTGTTCAGTGCGAGGTAGCAGAGAAACGGTTTTCCTAATGCCTGCGACTCCCTGACGAAGTCGATCGCATGAGAGGTAATATCGTCGGCGATGTAGCCCCTGCCGCGGACGAACCGGCCATCATGCTCCATCGGGGCGTCGTGGTAGCTGTTCCAATGGCCTTCGGTGAAACCATAAAAGGTGTCGAAGCCGCGGGCCTGTGGGTGGTAGGGCCATTGCGTGCCGTTATGCCACTTGCCGAAGCAGCCGGTGGCATGGCCGGCATCGTGGAACACGTTGGCGAGCGTCCGTTCCGCGGGATCCATCCGTTCCTGGCCGAGCGAGACGCCGCGAACGCCGCTCCGCGGGGCATAGCGGCCGGTGAGCAGTTCGGCACGGGTGGGCGAACAGACCGGCTGCACGAAAAACCGCGAGAGCACCGCACCATTCCGCGCGAGCGAGTCGATCGCGGGCGTCGAGAGATTCGTGTTGCCGACGAACGAATAGTCGCCATAGCCCGCGTCGTCGGCGAGGATGACGATCACGTTGGGAGGCCGTGCATTGGTCGGGCTCGTCTCGGCCGCCGGGGCCTTGGCCGCGTGTGCGAAGGCGACCGCGATGACCGCCACGGCGGGGAACAGTACCCGGTTGTGGCTCACAGGCATGGTTGCGTGTCGTCCGGCGGAACTGGCATGCTGTCGAGAGGAGAAAGTATAGCCGTCAGGAAATGTTCCCGTGCCCGCCGTCCCGAAACCATTCGACGTGTTGGTCGCTGTCGGCGCGTGGTGTGCCATGGCTGCGACGGCAGTGGCCGACGTGCGGATCACGAGGGCCGTCGTCGATGGACGGGATATTCCCATCGGTGTGTCGGTCGCCGCCGACGCGGCACCGATTCGTGTGCCATCCAACGCGGGCCGCATCCTGTTTGCGTTCGAGGGTGAGGCCGGGGAGGTGGACGCCGGTCGTGTGTCCTTGCCTGCCGGTGCTGCTGGCGGCACGTCGCCAACACTCCTTCCAGCACTGCGTGGCACGCGGCTGCGGTACCGTCTCGACGGCGTCGATGTTGACTGGCGGGATGAGCCGGCGCATGGCCGCCTGAGCCTGATATTCCTCAACGCCGCCGGCAGCACGGTCGGCAGTTCCGACGCCAAGATGCATGGAACGTCGGAGGGCTGGCGGGGCCTGCCGGAAACCTCGCCGCTGAAGGCTTTCTCGTTGTCGGGCATGGCGCCGCCGCTGGCGTCTTCAGTGATCGTGAACTTCCTCTCCAACGGCGGCGACGCACCGGTGGGCGCGATGGCGATCGACGACGTCGTGCTTTCGATCGCCGCTGAGGGCCGCGAACCGCGTCGGCATGCCCTGTCGCTCGATGGGCTCGGCGACGAGGTGCATCCGCTGGCGACGCCGACAGGGTGGGGACGCTCAGGATCCCGCGGCGAGATGAGCCGCGTGGCGGTGCGACCCGATTCTGGAAAACCGATCCTGGTGATCGAGGACGACGACCCCGCCGAGTATGGGTCGTGGGTGAGCCGAGGGATCGTCGTGCCGGTCGAGCCGGGAGACGTGGTGACCGCGTCGTGGCGGGCGGCGTATTCGCTGGGTCTTGGCGGTCGCTCAACCGCCAGCTACGACCGGCTCGAGCCTGGCACCTACTGGTTTCGCGTGGCCGCTTTTCTGCCAGGTGGCCAGCCGACGGCCGCGGAGGCCGGCGTGCGGGTCGTGGTCGTGCCGCCGTGGTATTTGCGTCGCGACATCTGGGCTGGGTGCGCGGCCGTGGGCCTCGTGGCCGGTGCGCTCGTAGCACGCGCGGTGTCGCTCCGGCAGATGCGGAGACGGCTTGACGAGATGGAGCGAGTCCATGCGCTCGACCGCGAGCGGGCACGGATCGCGCGGGATCTTCATGACGACATCGGCGCCGGACTCACCGAGATCGCGATGCAGACCGACTGGGTCCGCCGCGACGTGCAGGGGCTCGCATCGGCGGCGACGGTGGCCCGCGCCGAAAAGGCCTGTGCGTCGGCGATGGATCTGGTGCGGAGCGTCGATGCGATCGTCTGGGCGGTCAATCCCGCCAACGACACGCTCGACCGGTTCGTACCCTATCTGACCCACTCGGCCGAGCAGTTTCTCGACGCCGCCGGCGTGAGCATGCGGTTCGACGTGCCCGCCCAGGTGCCGCCGCTGCCGCTTTCGGGCGCCGTGCGACACGATCTGTTTCTGGTCGTGCGTGAGGCGATCAATAATGCCGTCAAGCATGCCCATCCGCAGGTGGTGCGGCTCGGCGTGAGGCTGGAGAACGGTGCGGCGCACGGGAGCAGTGAGAACGGCCCGCAACTCGTGATCACCGTCGAGGACGATGGCCACGGCTTTACTCTGCCGTCGTCAGCGACAGCAGCGCAGAACGCGGGCCGCTCAGGCCTGGCCAACATGCGGCGGCGGGTGGAGGATCTGGGCGGCCGGTTTGTGATCGAGAGCAGGCCGGGGGCGGGCACGCGGATCGAGTTGGCTTTGCCGCTGGAAAAAAATCATGCGACCGCCTCCGGGCTTCGCAAGGGAGGAACATCATGACCGCGATCCAACTGGGCACGATTCAAGTGGCTGTGGTTGAGGATGACGCCCGGCTGCGACAGACGTTCGTCGACGTGCTGGAAAGCTCGACCGAGTGCCGCTGCGTGGGGGCATTTGCGACGGGTGCGGAGGCCATGGCCGGCATTCCCGCGATCGCACCTGACGTCGTGATCATGGACGTGAACCTGCCCGACACGACGGGGGTCGAGTGTGTGAAGATGCTTGCGCCAAAGCTTCCCGGCACGCAGATCCTGATGGTGACGGTCTATCAGGACCCCGACACGACGTTTCAGGCGTTGGCCGCCGGTGCCCACGGCTATCTCGTGAAGCCGGTGCTCCCGGAGCGGCTCCTGGAGGCGATCCGCGAGATTCGGGCCGGCGGCGTGCCGATGAGCCGCACGATCGCGCGAAAGGTGATCGAGACGTTTCGCAGCCGCGAGGCGGCTGAGGCAGCGGGCACATCCGCCGCACGATCGCCATTAGCATCCCCGGACGAAGAGTCGCTCACGCCCCGGGAGCAGCAGGTGCTCGAACTGCTCATGGAAGGTTTTTCCTACAAGGAGATCGCCCAGCGGCTCGGGATCTCGACATCGACGGTGGGCACCTATGTGCAGCGGATCTACGAAAAGCTGCACGTGTCGAGCCGCCGCGAGATCATGGCCCGGCGTCGGCCGGGCCGAGGGTGAAAAGGTACACGGAATGAACCCTGCTCGAGGTCATAGCACGGTCTTGCTTTTTGCGCACAGAGTAATACCATAAAGGGTATGGTGTCACTTACAATCAAACTCCCTCTGGCCGTAAAACAGCGGTTGGAGCGCGAGGCCCGGCAATCTGGCAAGTCAGTTTCCGCGCTCATCCGTGAGGCCGTGTCCACTCGCCTGCGCAAAGCCTCCGCCGGGGGAAGCCTCTTCGAGCGAACGCGGGATCTGTGCGGCGCCGGATCCAGCGGGCGGCCCGACCTCGCGACGAATCGTGAGGTCCTGCGGGAGTTCGGTG
>Ga0214921_10012369_pt1 | contig 10213 bp, 9 predicted proteins | sample LL1505_MetaG_FD_177992 | JGI IMG/M metagenome (GOLD analysis project Ga0214921, IMG submission 177992) | Freshwater microbial communities from Lake Lanier, Atlanta, Georgia, United States - LL-1505 | ecosystem: Environmental > Aquatic > Freshwater > Lake | place: USA: Georgia | collected 2015-05-28
TTCAGCGACAAAAGGAATTTATGAAATTATTGTTTCTATTCTAATTGATCAAAATATTTTAGATTTAGAAAAATCCGTTTCTTATTATTGGGACGCTTTTAAACAAAGTAATAAAAGAGAAATTAAACTAAAACATATTTTGTCCCATCAATCTGGGCTCTATAGATTTAAAGAAAAGATTACACATGAGGATCTTTTAGATTGGAATAAAATAATAAATATTTTAGAAAATCAGGAGCCGGATCATCTATGTGGTGAAAAAACTTATTATCATGCAAAAACACATGGATTTTTAATCGGTGAAATTATAAAAAAAACAACAAAAAAAAGTTTAGGAGAATTAGTCTCAGAATTACTATCAAAGAAACTAAGTTTAGATTTTTTTATTGGGGTTCCAAAAAATAAACTATCAAATATTGCTTTTCTGTACGATAAAAAGCAAGAAAGTAAAATTTTATCTGAATTTAATGCATTTAATAATCCTGAGCATGAAATAAATTTTTATAATAAAGAAAATTGGCAGACTGCCGAAATTCCTTCAATGAATGGCCATGGGAATGCAAGATCTATTGCTAAAATTTATGATATTTATGTAAATGATCTAATATTGGGGAAAAAAATTTTATTATCAAAACCATCAATTAAAAAATGCTTAACTGAGAGCGTAAGTAGAATTGACGGAAGTTTAATGCTGCCAATTAGATGGGCTGAAGTTGGTTTAATACTTCGTGGTGGATGGTTATTTGGAAAAAATAAAGAGTCTTTTGGTCACAACGGTTGGGGTGGTTCTCTGGGTTTTGCCGATCCAACATTGGGAGTGGGTATTGCCTACGTTACAAATAAAATTAATCCAACCATGGGTTCAGATTTTAGAATTATTAATTTACTTAAAGAATTCTATAAACTTCATTAAATATTAGTTGGCCTAAGCCAAGCAGGTCTTCCAGTATAAGCATTAAATAAACCATTTAGTCTATAATAATGAATTAAGGTTTTCTTTTTATTAAAAGACATCAATCCAAAAAATAATTTAATTATAGATAAAAAAAATTTACTAATAGTAATTTTATAAGCAGCTACGATACCGAAATGTTTACAATTATAATAAAATAACGACCACATCCAATGCCAATTTCTACATAACTCAATATTAAAACTATTTTCTGACGCTTGTTTCCCTAAATGTTTTATTTTTGAATTTTCAACAACAAAAATTTTACCATTGTGATTTTTTATTCTTTTACAAAGATCTATTTCCTCTAAGAATAAAAAAAAATTCTCATCAAATATTTTCGTAAAATTAATCTTTTTTAGATTTATTAACATTGCAAAACCTTTTACGTAATCAACTTCAAATATTTTTTTTTTTAATTTATTACTATGATTTGAAAAATAACCATAATTATTGAAAAAGTTTGGTGCTAAGATTGAAAAATTATCTTTTAGCTCTATCTGAGCTTTATAAAGTTCATTTAAGCAATTCTTTTCTAAAGTTGCATCTGGATTTAATATAAACACATATTGAGTAGTAGCTTTTGATATTCCAAGATTATTTCCTCTACCGTATCCTAAATTTTTTTTTGAAATTATTACTTTAACATTTGAAAATTTTTTTTCTAAATAATTTTTAATAAAATTATTACCAGAATTTTCAACGATAATAACTTTGATATTAGAATTAATGCTTTTAATACATTTTTCTATTATATGATTACTTCTAAAAGAGACTAAAATAAAAGTAATATTTTTTTCAAAATTATTCATTAATTTAAGCTATAAAGTATTCCATAATAAATATATAAAATATTTTTGAAAGTTAAAACACAAACATGAAAAAAGTTATTGTAACTGGCGGCTTAGGATTTATAGGAAGTAATCTTATAAATATTTTAAATAAAAATTATTTTGTAATCAATATAGACAAAGTGTCTTATGCTTCAAATTTTAATAATATTAATTATAAAAAAAATTATGTATTTTATAAACAAGACATCAATAATAAAGTATTTATAAAAAATATTTTTAAAAAGTACAATCCTTCTATTATTTTTAATCTTGCAGCAGAAACTCATGTTGATAGATCAATTGATGGACCTAAACAATTTATAGAAAGTAATATTTTTGGTGTATTCAACATTCTTGAATCGATTAGAGATTATAAAAAAAAAATTAAGTTAATACATATCTCTACTGATGAAGTGTATGGCGATATAAAAAAAAACCATAAATCAAAAGAAAATGATTGCTACAACCCGAGCTCTCCTTACTCTGCATCGAAAGCAAGTGGCGATCTTTTAATTAAATCATACATTAGAACATACAAAATTCCTGCTATTATAACTAATTGCTGCAATAATTTTGGACCAAATCAATATCCCGAAAAGCTTATTCCAACAATAATTTATAATATATTAAATAAAAAACCCATTCCAATTTACGGGAATGGAAAAAATATAAGAGAATGGATTTACGTAGAAGATCACTGCAAGGCTCTTATTGCCGTGGCAAAAAAAGGCATTGTTGGAGAAAATTATAATATTGGAAGCGGTATAGTTCTTAATAATATTGAGATTGCAAATAAAATAATTTCAATTTTTAAAGAAATTAATAACAATAGAATAATTCAAAGTAGAGTAAAAATGGTTAAAGATAGACCGGGACATGATCGACGTTATTGTTTAGATTCGTCTAAAATTAATAATGAACTAAATTGGAAATGCCAATCTAGTTTTGAAGAAAGAATAAAAGAAACAGTTTTTTGGTATGTAAATAAATTCACAACTAATTATTTTAAAAATAATAAATTTAAGAATCGTATAGGATTAAAAATATGATAAAAAAAGCTATTATCCTAGCTGGAGGCAAAGGAACAAGATTAAGCCCTTTAACAAAAGTTATAAATAAGCAGCTTTTGCCCCTGTACGATAAACCTCTTATTTTTTACCCGCTCTCTGTATTAATGTTGGCTGGAATAAAAGATATTCTAATAATTACCAATAAAGGAGAGGCTGATTTATTTAAAAAAATTCTTGGAAATGGAAAAAATCTAGGAATCAAATTATACTATAAAGAACAAAAAAAGCCGAATGGACTTCCAGAAGCATTTATTATTGGTGAAAAATTTATTGATAATCAAAGTGTAGCTCTAATTCTTGGTGACAATTTTTTTTACGGACAGGGCTTTACTAATAGAATAAAAGAAAAAATTCAAGAAAATAGAGGAGCTACAATTTTCACATACATTGTTAATAACCCTTCAGATTACGGAATTGTAGAGTTAGACTCGTATAATAAGATCAAAAATATTTTAGAAAAACCAAAAAAAACAAAATCAAAATTAGCTATAACAGGATTTTATTTATTTGATAAAAATGCTGTAAATTTTTCAAAAGAATTAAAACCTTCAAAAAGAAATGAGTTGGAAATAGTAGACTTAATAAAAAAATATTTTAAACAAAAAACTCTTAATGCTGAATTTATGGGACGTGGTAGCGCCTGGTTAGACACTGGGAGCGTTCAAAATCTAAACGAAACTGCTCAATTTATATCAAGCATAGAAAGACGTCAGGGTCTGCAGATTGGCTGCTTAGAAGAAATAGCATATTTAAATAAATGGATTACTAAAAAAGAAATTTTAAAAGCAATAACTTTTTATGGAAATTGCGAGTATTCAAACTATCTTAAAAATCTAATAGCATGAAAGTAAAAACAACCTTCATAAAAGGATTAAAGATTGTAAAATCAGAGAAGCACAAAGACAAAAGAGGATATTTTAGAGAAGTTTTTATAGAAAAATTATTAAAAAATAAATTTACATTTAGCTGTTTATCTAAATCGAAAAAAAATGTTTTTAGAGGTCTCCACATACAAACGAAAGACCCACAAGCAAAATTTGTTTCTGTACTAAAAGGTGAAATATTAGATGTTATAATTGATCTGAGAAAAAAATCTAAAACTTTCGGAAAATTATTTAAAATAAAATTATCAGAAAAAAATGCAACTTCTGTTTTGATTCCACGTGGCTGCGCCCATGGATTTTTAGGACTTAAAAAAGAAAACTTAGTTTATTATTTATGTGATCAATATAGACAAGAAAAGTTTGAAACTGGAATTATATTTAATGATAAAAATATAAAAGTTAAGTGGCCAAAAAAAATAATTTTATCTACGAAAGATAAAAAAAATATCACGATTAATGAATATAAAAAAATTTACGATAGATAATTATGAAACCAAATATACTTATCACTGGCTCAACAGGTTTTATAGGCTCTAATATTATTAATCTTTTATTAAAAAACAATTTATATATTTACGATATTCTAAGAAATAAAAATAAAAAAAATCTAAATATTAATAAATTAAAAAAAAATTCAAATTATTTCCCAATCTTTTATAAAAAAATTTATGAGCTAGAAAAAAAATTAAAAAAATTAAAAATTGATGTGGTTATAAATTGCGCAACTTTCTATTCAACAGAAAATGACATAAAAACGATTCAAAATCTTACTAATACAAATATTGTTTTTTGTTCTGCAATTTTAGAAGTTTTAAAAAAAAAAATCAAAAAATTTATTAATTTCGGGAGTATGATGGAATACTCAAAAGGAAAACGTTTTTCTCCTAAAAATTTTTATGCAATTACAAAAAATTCTTTTCAAAATATTGAGCAATTTTATAAATCAAGTAATAAGCGGATTAAATTTTACGACTTAAAACTTTACGAGACTTATGGAGATAATGATAAAAGAAAAAAAATTATACCTACAATAATAAAAAATTACCTTCAAAATAAAAAAATTAAAATCGTTTCTAGAAAATTAAAAATGAACTTTGTTCATATTGAAAGTTTAATGAAAGTCATTCACATGATCATTTTTGGTAAAGTCAAAGAAGGTGAATACTGTATTAAAAACGATCAATTTACTAATATTAAAAATCTAATAAATATATTAAATAAAAATTTAAAAAATAAAATACAAACTAAATTTCTGTCGTCAGATAAATTTCCTAATAATAATAAAAAATTAAAAAAATTCCCTTTCTGGAGAGATGAAAAAAATCTTATAAATTTTTTATTAACAAAATTAAAAAAATAGTTTCATGAAAAATATTTCAATGTTTTGTTTGTCATTACATCCGGAGCACTTAAATAATTTAAAAAAAATAAATTATATACCAGTAGGTCTTGGATCTAATAATTTCAGCAGTGAATGGTTAAGAGATAACACTAAAATAAATATCTCTCATAAAAACAAATATTACGGTGAGTATAGTTTTCATTACTGGTTTTGGAAAAATATGATTGATGACATAAATGAAAAGGAGTGGATTGGTTTTTGCGCATACAGAAGATATTGGTCTAATTCAAACAACCTAACAACTCAACAACTCAACAAAATTATTAATAAAAATAATTTTCAAGAATTTGTGTTTAAAAACATTCCCGAATTCTGGAATGATTATGAAACTATCCTAACAGAGCCCATACCTTTTGATAAAATTAAGCTTTCTAAAGTAATAAAAAATGGAGGAATATATTCTATAATCAAAAATCTTAGCTTATTTTTTGGAGAATCTACAACAATAAAATATCATTTTGACGTTTTTCATGGCGTTGGCAATATCGAAAAGGCAATTAATTTATTAGAAAATAAAGAAAAATATGAATTTACTGAATTTTTAAATAAAAACTCATTCAATCGCGAGAATATGTTTATCTGCAGATCAAAAAAATTAATTAAAGAATATTATAAATCTGTTTTTACATGGTTAAGTAAATGCGAAGAAGTATTTGGCTTTAATTTAAATTCATGGAATGAAGTAAGAATTTATGCTTTTTTAGCTGAAAGATATCTATCCTATTGGTTCAATAGAAACTCAAAAGTAAAAGAATGGCCTTTCTTTTTTTTTGACACTAATAAAAATAAGTTAAATCTTTAATAATTAAAAAGTTTTTATAATTACTATTAATTTTTAAAAAAAATTATTCTTAACAAGTTCCTCGTAGCTAATAGTATTCATAAATGTAAAATGATTATTACAATAATCTTTATAATTAAGTTTTTTAATATCTTTATTAATTTTTAATGTATTTTTATTTTTTCCTAATTTAATAATTGCAACACCGTGGTCTGCTATAATTGTATATAATTCTAGATAATCTAGAGTGCGCAATTCAACAATCAATTTCCAAACATCGCCGTTCCACAATTCATGCGATCTTAATCTTACCTGATCTCTAAATTTACTTGGAAGACAATCATGAATTAAAATTATTCCCCCTGGATTTAAAAAATTTAACGAATTAAAAAAATCTTTTCTAACTTGTTCATACAAATGAAGGCCGTCTATAAATATAATATCAAAAAAAAATTTATTAGTTTTAAAAAATTCATCACTTGTTAACCTAACATTTCCACCTTTTTCTGGGTCTACTCCGATTTTATTTTCTACTAAGATTTTATCAAAAGTATCGTTATTATAGGATCCAATTTCTAAGAAAGATTTAAATCTTTTTTTATTAATTATATTCTGTATGATTTCATATCTTTTTAAATACAAATTCCAGTCATAATAAAATTTATTTTTACATATTGAAAAAGTAACATAGCCTACGAAATTATTTAAAATATTATTAATTCTATAAGAATATTTTTTTATCAGCATAAATATTTGCTAATTAAGATTGAACTAATAATCATGAATAGTAGGATACATTCTAAATGTAAATGGTAACTTTGCAGGATTAAAAAGGCTATTTATTTTATTAGATAACATAAAATTTCCAATCCTACCGTAAGATAAATAATTTACTTTAGTATTAGTATAAAACCAATAAGAGGTAAATCTTTCGGCCAAAAATGCTGGTAGCCTTACATTATAGCCGGTACATAATTTATTATTTAAAAGAAATTTTAAACACTTTTCTAACCAGGGAAATATTTCTTCACAATATCTATTAAAGAAATATTTTCTAGTAATAAACATGTTTAATTGCGAAAAGTTATTTTGATTTAAATATTCGTCAAATTTTTTTCTATTTTTAAAATCTAGTAATTTTACACACTCATTAATAACATGATTTTTTCCATGTACATTTTCAAATTGCTCTCTTAAAGTTTCTCTATTTAAAATTGTAGGCTGCACTTGTATAGCTTCGGATTCTTTAAAAATAGAGTTATTTATACTTAATAATTTGGAATAAAGACTATTGAAAGTAAACTTATTTTTTTTTACATACAACCCATTTAACCACCATTTACGATAATGACAATTTCCTATCCAATCTGTATCTGAAAAATTTCTTAATTTATTTTTCCATATCCAATAAATCCCTGTCATCTCTCCATAGTACTTGTTTAAGTAGGAAATGTTAATTTCGTTACTGTCATTTGACCAATTTAATGGGAATATGTTACAACCTAAGCCTAATGGCTGAATATATTTAGGTAATTTATCTAATATTTTATAATATTTTATTGAAGTGCAATATATAATTAACTTTGTCATTTTTATTCGAATTATATTTAATTTTAACTAATTATAGTTTTTTAATAAATCACCATAGAATATTATTTTGGCGGAGAGAAAGGGATTCGAACCCTTGATACCTTTAACAGTATACACGCTTTCCAAGCGAGCGCCTTCAACCACTCGGCCATCTCTCCTATCCTAGATTATCTATTTTTGATAAAATATTTATTGTTGATTTTTTAATAATTTAATATCAAAATCATTAATCTAATCAAAATACTTTTTAATTTTATTATTATTTATCCTATTTTTAATAATCTTTGTTATTTTTCTGAAACTAAAAAATGGAATTTTAGAAAAAAACCATTTAATAAAATTTATATTTAATTCATTTGCTAACCAAGTTAAATTTTCGACATTATTATTCTGTCCAGAATTACTAACTGGTGCTACCTCAAATTTACATTTATCTCTATTAATTCTAAAAATAACAATTTTATCAAAATAATGTATTGAATAAATTAATTTCTTAAATTCAGAATCCTTATTTGAATTAATCTTATTAATTAATTCTTTTGTAAAATTAATAAAACTAAATTTAATATTTGAATTATACTCTTCAATATAACTTGTGTGAACATCCTCAATTACTAAAAGACCATTATCATTAATTTTATCAACTACATTTACAGTTGTAATAATTTGATCTAAATTGGTGTGACCTCCATCGTCTAATATTATATCGACTTTCCCTACTTCTTTAAAAAAATTATGCCAGAATCTTGGATCAGATTGATTTCCAATAAATATTTCATAACCGTCTTTTTCAAAAATTTTACATTGCGGATTAACATCAATTCCTATAATTCTAGATTTTTCTCCAAAATAATTCTTCCAAATTTCTAAACTTCCCCCATTATGAATTCCTATTTCAACAAACGTTATATTTTTATTTCTGAAAGGTTTAAAAAATTCATTATAAACTTCAAAATATTTTTTCCATTTTATTGAATTATTCTTGCTAATATAAAATAGCTCTTCAATTTCTTTCATTATTTAATTATTATTTTTATTTATTTTTAAAACTTCAATAAAAGCCTCTTGTGGAATATCAACGCTGCCGAACTGTCGCATTCTTGCTTTTCCTTTTTTTTGTTTTTCTAAAAGTTTTTTCTTTCTGTCTCTCGCTCCTCCACCATGAATTCTGCTGATAACATCTTTTCTATAACCAGATATTGTTTCTCTTGCTATAACTTTTCCACCAATAGCTGCCTGAATTGGTATTTGAAATTGATGTCTTGGAATTAAATCTTTTAATCTTTCACACATTAATCTTCCTTGTCTTACTGCAAAATCTTTATGAATAATCATAGATAATGCATCAACCATCTCTTCGTTTACTAGTATGGATAATTTAATCAAATCACCTTCTCTATAATCACTTAATTCATAGTCAAAACTTGCGTAACCACTAGAAATAGATTTGATCTTATCATAAAAATCAAAAACGACTTCGTTTAATGGCAATTCATAAGATAGAACTGCACGATTTCCTGAATAACTTAAACTTTTTTGTTTTCCTCTTTTTTCTTCACATAACTTCATAATTGAACCCAAATATTCTTCTGGAAGAATTATTGTTGCGTTTATCCAGGGTTCATTAATAGATTTAATAAAATTTGGTTCCGGCATATTTGCAGGGTTTTGTAGATCCATAACTGTACTATCATGCTTGCTAATTTTATAAACAACACCTGGCGTTGTAGTAATTAAATTTAAATTGTATTCGCGATCTAATCTTTGAACGATAATTTCAAGATGAAGAAGTCCCAAGAAACCACATCTAAAACCTAATCCTAACGCAGCAGAATTCTCGGGCTCATAAACAAAACTAGAGTCATTCAATTTTAATTTTGCAAGACTGTCTCTTAATAAATTATACTCTGTACTATCAACTGGAAATAATCCACAAAATACAACTGGCTTACTAGGTTTAAATCCTGGCAACGGATCTTTTATAGGATTAGAATAATCCGTTATCGTATCTCCAATTTTAGTATCTGAGAGATCTTTAATGCCTGTAACAATAAAACCAATTTCACCAGGTTCTAAATTTTCTTTATTTTCTGCTTTAGGAGTAAACACACCAACTCTTTCGACTGGATGCCTAGTGTTTGTCGACATCAATAAAATTTCCATTCCTTTTTTAATTACTCCATCTAATATTCTAACTAATATAACAACACCCAAATAACTATCGTACCAACTATCAACTAGTAAGGCTTTTAAAGGCAAATCTTTATTTCCCTTCGGAGCAGGAAGTCTCTCAACGATTGCTTCTAATATTTCATCTACACCTTCTCCTGTTTTACCAGAGGCTGTCAAAGCGTCCGTAGTATCAATTCCTATCACATCCTCGATTTGTTTTTTTACTCTCTCAACATCTGATGCTGGCAAATCTATTTTATTTAAAACAGTTATAATCTCATGATGATTATCCATGGCCTGATAAACATTTGCTAAAGTTTGAGCTTCCACGCCTTGGGTACTATCAACAATAAGCAATGATCCTTCACATGAAGCAAGGGACCTGTTTACTTCGTAACTAAAATCGACATGACCTGGTGTATCAATAATATTTAATATGTAATTTTTACCGTCTTTTTTTGACTTATAACTCAATCTAACTGTTTGAGCTTTTATAGTGATTCCCCTTTCTTTCTCTAAATCCATTGAA